>ERZ827043.125-NODE-125-length-95018-cov-4.583354_pt1 | contig 95018 bp, 86 predicted proteins | sample MGYA00519923_ERZ827043 | MGnify/ENA primary metagenome ERZ827043 (study PRJEB31778, sample SAMEA3449251) | human gut metagenome | biome: human gut; feature: human-associated habitat; material: faeces | place: United Kingdom | collected 2010/2012 ... | reverse complement strand
CACTGAGCGCCGAGAAGGCAAGCTGGCGGTTATCGTCATACTTCGAGATGTCCGCCGTCACGCCGAGGCACTCGGCCGCTGCCTGCTGGAACATCGTCGAAACGCAGACATAGCCCAGCGCCCTGCCGGCGCCGCACACCGCCGCCCATGCGTCGTCGTGCTCTGCCATCTTCGGCGAGAGTGCAAGGAAACCTATGCGCTCGCCCGGGAGCGAGAGCGACTTGCTGAACGAGTAGCAATACACGGTGTTGTCGTAGTACGCCGGAATGAACGGCACCTCGATATCGCCGTAGACCAGCTCACGGTACGGCTCGTCGGCGACAATGTAGATGGGGTGACCGTACTCGGCGGCCTTCTTGTTAAGCAGCTCGGCGATAGCCTTCACGCTGTCGGGCGAGAGCACCGCACCGGAGGGGTTGTTCGGCGAATTTATGATGATTACGCTCGTTTTCGGGGTGAGCTTTGCCTCCAATGCGGCAAGATCGACCTGAAAATCCTCGTCGCAGGGCACTTCGATAAGCGTGCCGCCGGCCTGCTCGACATAGATCTTGTACTCGGGAAAGTACGGTGCGAGCACGAGAGCTTCCTCACCCTCGGACATGAGAGCGGCGAGAATGATAGCCAGCGCCGATGATGCGCCGTGGGTCATGTAAATGTCGTTGGGGGAATACTCAACGCCGAAGCTCTCGGTCAGATACTTTGCGACCGCCGCTCTGACGCTCTCGAGCCCTGCCGCCGGAGCGTAGGTGTGAAGCTCAATGGGGGAGACGGTCTTCATGAGTCTTTCGACTGCATCCAAAAACTCTTTGGGCGGCTCGATACTCGGGCTGCCGATGGTGAAATCATAGACATTTTCGGGGCCGACGACCTTTGCACGCTCTGCGCCGTAGGCGGCAAGCTCACGGATGACAGCGCCGGAGCTACCCCAAGTGATATACTTTTTCGGTATCATGCTTTTCCCTCCAGATAGTTTTTTAGATAATTTATCGCCTGCCTGTAGCCCTCGAAGCCGAGCCCCATGTAGGTTTTGATGCAGGCCATGCCCGCATATGACACCTGCCGGAACGCCTCGCGCTGGCTGACATCGGACAGATGCACCTCAACGGCGGGTATCGCCACTGCCTTGAGCGCATCCAAAATGGCAACGCTCGTGTGGGTGTAGGCTGCGGGGTTAATGACTATGCCGTCGATATTGCCGAAGGCTTGCTGAATGCGGTCGACTATGCTGCCCTCGTGGTTTGACTGGAAAATTTCACACTCAACTCCGGCATCACGGCATGCGTCCGAAACGAACTTCTCAAGATCCGAGTAGGTCTGCCTGCCGTAGATATCCGGCTCCCTTATGCCGAGCATGTTGAGGTTCGGGCCGTTGATAACTAAAAACTTCATTTTATCATCTCCATGATAGCGTTAACTGTGTCGTTAATATCGCCGTTGTTGTCGGCTTTTATATCCGCAAAGCGCTCGTAGAGCGGAAGTCTTGCGGCGTAAAGCTCGTTTAGGTCGGAGCTGAGTGAAATGGGTCTGCCGTCACGGGCAAGCTTATTTGTGTCACGCTCTATCCACACGATGACGCCGTTTTGGTGCAGAAGCTCGTAATTATCCGCAACCGTGACAACGCCGCCGCCGGTCGAGATGATGTTGCCGCTGAGCTTGCCGACCTCGGCGGTGGCTTCAGTCTCAAGCTTGCGGAAGCCGGCTTCGCCTTGGGCGGCGAAAATCTCGGGAATGGTCATGCCTGCCTTTTCGGAAACTATCGTGTCCGTGTCAAATATCTTCCTGCCGAGCCTTTCGGCGAGCATGGTCGAGACGGCGGTCTTGCCGCTGCCGGGCATGCCGATGATGACGATGTTCTGCATCTGGTGCGACAGAACACGCTCAATGCGGTCTATCTCGCTGTCGGGGATGCTCTTTCCCGTGAACAGCTCGCAGCTGCGCTTTGCCTGCGAAACAAGCATATACAGGCCGCCTGCGCATGGGATGCAGAGCTTTTCCGCCTGCAAAAGCAGGGCTGTCCGTGCAGGATTATATACAACATCGAGTACGCCGCTGAGCTTGGGAAACTGCGTAAGATCAACGGCGGCTTTGCCGTTGTTGGGGTACATGCCCACGGGCGTGGTGTTTGCGATTATTTCGGCATCGGCGTGCTTTGCAATGTTCTCGTAGTTGTCCTCGCCCTTTCGGGAGATGACAACGACCTCGCTTGCACCGAGATTTTTAAGCACCGCCTGAGCCGTGACGGAAGCACCGCCCGTTCCGAGAACGAGCGCCTTTTTGCCCTTTACCTCAATGCCGTTGTGCACAATGAGGTTTTCAAAGCCGAAAGCGTCGGTGTTATCGCCGTAGAGACTTCCGTCGGAGCGGCGGACTATCGTGTTCACGCTGCCTATCTGCGCTGCCGTCGGCGACAGCTCCGCACAGTAGGGCATGACAGATTTTTTGTACGGTATAGTGACATTCAGTCCGTCAAATTCGCCGCTTTTGAGGAAATCTTCAAGCTCCCCGGGCGATTTTTCAAACAGCTTGTATTCGTAATCGGCCAGCATGGAATGTATCTGCGGCGAATAGCTGTGGCCGAGCTTTTCGCCTAATAGTCCGCACTTTAGCATCAAATCACCTCGCTGTAGCTGCCCAGATACTCGAACTGCTCGCAAATGTCCTGAATTTCGCCCATGAGCTGAACGAAGTTGGGCGAATAGACGGGGACATCGAGGTCAAAGTAGAACATGAACTCGAAGTCACGGTCGGGCAGGGGACGGCTTTCAAGTTTGTTGAGATTGATTCCGAGAGCGTAAAATCTCGACAGCGCCTTGTACAGTGAGCCGGGGGTGTGCGGCAGCACCATCATGAGGCTGGTGCGGTTTGCACCCGGGTAAATTTCAAGGTTCTTGGAGATGCAGATGAAGCGGGTGTAGTTGTTGCCCTTGTCCTGAATGGACGAGGCAAGGCACTCAAGACCGTAGAGCTTAACACAGGAGAAGCTGGAGATGGCGGCGATATCGTGCCTGCCGGACTCGGCGACCATTTTTGCTGCCTCGGCGGTGTTCTCGCAGGCGATGACCTTAACGCCGGTAAGCGACTGGAGATATGCGCTGCACTGGCTTATGGCCTGCTCGTGAGAGTAAATTTCCTTAATGTCGGAAAGCTTCGTGCCTGGGAGGGCGAGCAGGTTGTGGTCTATCTTGATGCGCACACTCTTTATGATGCTGAAGCGGTGCTTCATCATAAGATCGTACACCTTGTTGACAGAGCCTGCGGTGCTGTTTTCGAGGGGGATCACGCCGTAGCGGCACAGACCCTTTTCAATTGCGGTGAATACGGCCTCGAAGTTCTTGAAATAGAAGATGTTCGGATTGGTGAATACCTTGTCGCAGGCAAGCTGCGAATATGCGCCCTCAACGCCCTGACAGGCGACCAGGGGTGCGTTCGGCAAAAGCTGCGGAGTGTTCTTGATGGCGCTTTCTATCTCATCGCAGATAGCCGAATGCGTGCCGAGAAGTCTGTTCTGTCTGCTGCGGCTGAGCTCGAAAATGAGCGAATACAGCGAAAAACCGTACTCCTTGAGGTCGTCGGGGAGCTTTGCGGAAATGTCGGCAAGCTTTTTGCGCTCCCTTGCAGGGTCGTAAACGTTCATTGCGTTTTCTCTTTTATACTCTGCAACCTCGGCGGCAAGCTCCATGCGCTTGGCAAAAAGCTTGGTCAGCTCGTCGTCAACTGCGTCTATCTCGGTTCTTATCTCGTCAAGATTCATTTTGTGTCCTTTCTTTTTTCAAGCAATGCGTCGTAAACTGCGATGGCGGCCGCTGCCTCAACGCACGGCACTGCTCTCGGCACGATGCAGGGATCATGCCTGCCGTGCACGGTGAGCTTCGTATTCTCCATCGTGCGCAGGTCAACGGTGTCCTGCTCGAGGGCAATGGACGGCGTGGGCTTCACGGCCGCTCTGAACACGATGGGCATGCCGGTCGTTATGCCGCCGAGAATTCCGCCGCAGTTGTTGGTTTTTGTGATGATGTTACCGTTTTCCACGGCGAAGGGGTCGTTATTTTCGCTGCCGAGCATTTTTGCTGCGCCGAAGCCTGCGCCAAACTCAATGCCCTTAATTGCCGGTATGCCGAACACCAGCGAGGAAATGCGGTTTTCCATGCCGCCGAACATCGGGTCGCCGATACCGGCGGGGCAGCCTGATACCGCACATTCGATAACGCCGCCGACGGAGTCGCCTTTTTCTTTGGCACTCAGAATTGCGGCCTTCATTTTTTCGCCGCACTCGTCGTTGACAACGGGGAAGGGCTTGTCGGAAGTGGCGCAAATTTCGCCCTTATCGGCAATGCCACCGAGCTCGGCAATACGGCTCACAACGCTGATGCCCTCGGCACGGAGCAATTGCAGGCACAGGCCGCCGACTATGCAAAGCGGAGCGGTGAGGCGACCGGAAAAATGTCCGCCGCCGGTGTAGTCCTGCGAGTTGTTGTATCTTTCGCCGGCAGTGAAGTCGGCGTGCCCCGGGCGGGGCTTATATTTAAGCTCGGAGTAGTCGCCCGAGCGGGTGTTCGTGTTTTTGATCATCGCCGTGAGCGGAGTTCCGCAGAGTCTGCCGTCAAACAGACCCGAGATAAACTCGGGAGCATCGGCCTCGCTTCTCGGGGTCGAAAATTCGCTGCGGCCGGGGGCTCTGCGCTGCATAAATCGTGCAAGCTCACTCATGTCCGGCTCAAAACCGGCGGGCAGTCCCTCAACCGTCACGCCGATGGCGGGGGAGTGCGACTGACCGAAGATGGTGAATCTGATATTTCCGTTAAAGCTGCTGCTCATTGTCCGCACTCCAATCCGCTGAAATTTTCCCAAAACCGTGGGAACGATTTGTTCACGCACTCGCAGCCCGTGACCGTGACGGGCTCGGTGCAAATGCATGCAGCCACCGCCGCCGACATGGCGATGCGGTGATCGTTAAAGCTGTCGATCGTGCCGCCGTGCAGCGGCCTTCCACCGTGAATGATCAGCCCGTCGGGAAGCTCCTCAACGGAAGCGCCCAAGCTGCAAAGCAGGGTCGCCGTGGTCATTAGCCTGTCTGACTCCTTGAGCCTGACTCTGGCGGCGTTTATAATATGTGTGTCGCCCTCGGCGGCCGCCGCCACAACGGACACGACCGGCACGAGGTCGGGTATCTCGGAAGCGTCAACCGTGCAGGCGGTGAGCCTGCCCTTTTTGACAGCGACGCTGTCGCCGTTGACCGCAACATCCGCACCAAAGCTGCGCAGAATGTCGATAATTTTCTTGTCGCCCTGACTTGTGTGCTCAGGGATGTTTTTCACCGTCACGCCTTTGTCGGACAAAGCGCCCATGCACAGGAAAAACGCCGCATTCGACAGGTCGCCCTCGACCGTGCAAGCCTCATTCAGGCGGTAGCGCTGATTGCCGGGTATGGCATATACATTATCATTTTTCGCAAACTCGATGCCCGACTGGCGCAGGGCATTTTCCGTCATGGCGATGTATGCGCTTGATTCGAGCTTGCCCGTGACGGTGAGTGTGCTATCGGTGTTTAAAAGCGGAAGCGCAAACAGAAGCCCCGAGATAAACTGCGAGGACACATTGCCCGCTATCTCAAATTCACCGCCCGTTAGCTTGCCGGAGCAGCGAAGCTCCGTGCCGATGCGCTCAAGCGTCATGCCGTGTTCGGTCAGCACCTCGTCAAGCGGGCTAAGGGGACGCTCTGAGAGTCTGCCCTCCATTTTGAACACAACGCTTTCACCCAATGCGCCGCACACGGGGATGAGAAAACGCAGGGTCGAGCCGCTTTCACCGCAGTGCAGGGCCTTGACCCCTTTGCTCGGCTTTGCGCACGGCTCAACACGCAAAACACCCTCGTGAAGCTCCGTTACATCGGCACACAGCGTTTGCACGCAGCTTGCCGCAGCGGCAATGTCCTTGGATATATCGCCGCAGTCGAGCGTAACGCCGCTTGCACCCAGTCCGGCGCAAATAAGAAGTCTTTGTGCGTGCGATTTTGAGCTTGGGGCGGAAGTCATGCCGCAGCGCTGTCCGTTTTTGAGGGTGATGTTCATACTAACTCCTTAAAGCCAGTCCCGCAGAGCGTCAATGTCGATGCTTTCGATGCGGCACGAGCCTATCTTCTTCGGCACGATCAGATGCATCTTTCCACCGGAAATTTTTTTGTCCGCCTTCGAGGCTTCAAACAGCTCATCGGCCGTGAAGCCCGTCTCGGTCGGCAGGTCGTATTTTTTAAGTGTTTCTATAATTATATCACGGCAACTTTCGCTGCAAAAGCCCTTGTCGGCTGCCGCTCGGACTATTATCGCCATGCCGATGGCAACTGCGTCGCCGTGGTGCACGGCGTAGCCGCTGCATTTTTCAACGGCGTGACCGATGCTGTGTCCGAGATTCAGAAGCATCCTCGTGCCACGGTCAAACTCGTCCTCGTTGACAATGCGGCTTTTTATTCTCACGCAGCTTGCTATGACCGCTTCCTCATTGGCCTTTATGCCGCCGGAGGACACCGTGTCAAACAGCTCGCCGCCGGCCAAAACGCCGTACTTCACTATCTCTGCGCAGCCGCAGCGGTAGTCGGCATCGGGCAGGGTCTTGAGCGTGTCAGGGTCGCAGAAAACGGCAATGGGCTGATAAAAGCAGCCCGCCTGATTTTTGCCGGAGTTTAGGTTTATCGCAGTCTTGCCGCCGACGGAGGAGTCGACCGCCGCAAGCAGCGTTGTGGGTATCTGCACAAAGCTTATGCCCCGAAGATATGTTGCAGCGGCAAAGCCCGCAAGGTCTCCCGTTACGCCGCCGCCGAGGGCGACGAGTATATCCGAGCGGCTGACATGACTGTCGCACAGGAAGTTAAGAAGCTTACCGTATGTCTCAAGGCTCTTTGCCGGCTCGCCGCCTTGGTGGATAAAGTGCAGCACCTCAAAGCCTGCACCCTCAAGCGATGCCGTGACGGTCTCACCGTAGAGCGGGTAGGTGTTCGGACCGCTGACGATAACGGCCTTTGCGGGCTTGGTGAGCTTTGCCGTTTCTTCGCCGACACGAGCGATAAGCCCACGCTCGATGAGTACATTATAATCGGTTGAAGCGGAAACGGGGATGGATATCATCTGCCGTCGACCTCCTCCTTGCGCTGCCTGCCGTCGTCAAGAAGCTTTTCCAGAGTCTCAGAGTCGTCGTTTTTGACGGCGTCACGGTACTGCTCGAGCGCTGCAATGAACCAGTCGAGTTCGTTTAATATGCAGTCACGGTTTTCCAAAAACAGCTCCGCCCAAAGCTTGGGGTTGAGCCATGCGACTCTCGTCAGATCCTTGTAGCTGCCTGCGGAAAAGCCCTTGTGAGCTGCCGCCGTGGGGCTTTTGATGTAGGCGTTCGAGATGATGTGCGGCATCTGCGAGGTGAAGGCGATAAGCTCGTCGTGCTTTTCGGCGGTGGTCACGGAGATGCTGCCGAAGCCCACCGGCGCAAGCAGAGTCTTGACCCGGTCTAATAGCTCAATATCGTCAAAAGACGGCGGTACGATGACCATGGGCGCATTGTGGAAAAGGTTTGCCCTTGCGTATTTGAAGCCCGATTTGTGCGTGCCCGCCATTGGGTGGCCGCCGAGGTAAGTGAAGCCGTATTCCTCGGCGATGGGGAAGCACATGGAGCAGATCTTGCGCTTTGTGCCGCATGCGTCGATGACGACGGGCTTTTTGCCGATATGCGGAGCCATGCGTTTTAAAAATGCTTCGGCAGCCTCGGGGAACACGGCGATGATGACAAGATCGCAACTCCCGATATTCTCCTCGGTGAGCTCGCCGTCGACTGCGCCGCTGAGTATTGCGAATCTGAGTGTGTCTTCAGTTCTGTTGCAGGCGAGGACTGTTTCGCCCGCTTCGTGGTAGGCTTTCGCAAACGAGCCGCCTATAAGTCCCAGTCCAACTATTCCGACCGTCATTCCGTCACGACCTCACGAATAGCGTTTACCGCCTTGGCAAGACTGTCGTACTCCTCGGGACGCAGCGACTGCGCACCGTCGCACAGTGCGTGCATGGGGTCGTTGTGGACTTCAATGATAAGACCGTCGCAGCCGGCTGCAACGCCCGCCAGCGCCATGGGTCGTACAAGTCTTGCAACGCCCGTTGCGTGGCTCGGATCAACGATGACCGGCAGGTGCGTAAGCTCGTGCAGCATAGGAACGACCGCAAGGTCGAGGGTGTTTCTCGTGTAGTCGTCGAAGGTGCGGATGCCGCGTTCGCAGAGAATAATCTGCTCGTTGCCGCCTGCCATGATGTACTCGGCACTCATGAGGAACTCCTTGATGGTGCTTGCAAGACCACGCTTGAGCAAAATCGGCTTGCGCAGCTTGCCGACCTCACGCAGAAGGTCGAAGTTCTGCATGTTTCTTGCGCCGATCTGGATGACATCGACATCCTCAAACAGGGGAAGGTCGTTAACGCCCATGACCTCGGTCACAATGGGAAGACCCGTTTCCTGCTTTGCTATCTTCAGAAGCTCAAGGCCGGTTGCCTTAAGACCCTGGAAGTCGTAGGGGGAGGTCCTGGGCTTGAAAGCACCGCCGCGGAGCATATTTGCGCCGCTTGCCTTGACAGCCTTTGCAATGCCGACTATCTGCTCCTCGTTCTCGACCGAGCAGGGGCCTGCTATCATGACGAAGTTGCCGCCGCCGACCTTGACATCACCGACGGTGACGATGGTATCATCGGGGTGGAACTTTCTGTTGCAGCACTTGAACGGATCGGTCACCGTCTTGACGGAGTCTACGATATCGAGACTTGCAACGAGGTCCTTATCCACCTGCGAAGTGTCACCCACGAGACCGAGAACGGTCTGATAGCTGCCTACGGAGATGTGGACATCAACGCCCTGACTTTTCAGCCAAGCGATAAGCTGCTGCTTTTTTTCTTCCTTAGTTCCGTGCTTCAAAATTACTATCATTTTCTTTATCCTCCATAAGCAAAATAAAAAATGCGGCACAGACTATTCTGTGCCGCACGGAAATTCAAAAATGAACCCACTTGCTTTTGCGCATCACAAAACAGCCCTACTATTGTGGTAAGTAAAGCGGTAATAGTATGCGTAAAAGAAGAAGTTTTTCATGTTCAAATACCTCTTAAAAAGTCAATGCTTTTTACATCATGAAGTATAACAGCGTCTAAAAGCCGTGTCAACCAGTAAAAATCCACAATTCCGACTGAATTTGCGGAAAGCTAACTTGGCAATTTGCGCAATTACTTGCCCTGCTGGCGGCACCAGACCTTCATAACGAGCCAGTTGGGCAGCAGCTTCACGCCCAAGACCTGAAGCCTTACGGGGAAGCCGAGGATGGACACCTTCTTGTTGCGCTTAAGATCCTTCATGGCCTTTGTGACGACCTGCTCGGCGGTGTAGTAGCGGTCATAATACTTAATTGTATTATCGTGCACTGCGTGGTCGAAAAACTCGGTCTTTATCCAGCCCGGGGCGACCGCCATGACATGGATGCCGAGAGACTTAAGCTCAACGCCGAGTGCACGGGAGAAGTTGAGAACATATGCCTTCGACGCACCGTACACATTTATATACGGCACCGGCTGCCACGAGGAGTTCGACGCCATGTTTATAATGTGGCTGCCCTTGGACATATAGGGAATGGCCATGTAGGTCACGGCGGTGAGCGCACGGTCGTTGAGCTCGATTATATCAAGCTGCTTATCCATGTCCATGTCCTTGAATACGCCGAAAAGACCGAAGCCTGCGGCGTTCACGAGCACACGGATATCCGGCGTCTCGGCCTCAAACATTTCCTTCAAAACGGCAAAGTTTTCACGCTTGCCGAGGTCAAGGGCGATAGGGCGTATCTTAGCCCTGCTTTTTCCGGCAAGCTCTTCGAGCCGCTCCTTGCGGCGGGCAACGACCCATATCTCGTCAAGCTCAAAATCACGGTCTATCGCATAAACAAATTCTCTTCCCATGCCGGAGGATGCGCCGGTGATAAGTGCAATTTTCATCATAATGAGTCCTTTCAATTTTTCCTTTTGTGTATGCTCAGTCGTCCTCGCCGCCGCCGATAAATTCTCTTATCAGCGCATCGGGGGCAACCAAGCTTTCGTCTATCTCGCCGAAAAGCTGGATCGCGGGGAGAACGCTGCGAAGCTCGTCGTAGCGCTCGATACCCTCGGGAATGGAGGAGAAAAGCTTCGTTGCCGTGCGGTTCATGACCGCAAGCTCGTAAGGGAACGACGAGTCGAACTGGTAGTTTGCCTTGTTCTTGAACGGAGAGATATACGCCTTTTCGCCGTGACGCACATTTGCCCACATACTCATCGTTGCGGCGGGGTCTGCGCCACGGAAGTTGTAGTCACGCACCGTGCGCCGCACAAGTCTGAACCATGTGCCCTTAAACACGACCGAGCCGTTGAATTCAACATTGCTGCGAGCCGAGATATAGAGCTTGAAAGCCTCGGGGTGGCGCTCGGTTATCATGTCGTTGAGCGCATGGATGCCCTCGAACACGACGATCTCGTCCTTCTTGAGCTTGATGGACTTGGACGGCTCGAACATACGCATCTGGCGGGAAAACTCGTATTTGGGCACATAAATGCGCTTGCCCTGAGCGAGCAGGTCAAAGTGCTCGTTCAAAAGCTCCATATCGAGACACAGGGGCGACTCAAGGTCGATCTCACCCTCGGCGGTACGGGGTGCGGTGGCAGGGTCTACCGTCATAAAATAATCGTCCATGCCGACATAGTGGGCGTGCACGCCCTTGCGTTCCAGCTCCTCGCTTATCTTGCGAGCCGTGGTCGTCTTACCCGAGCCCGAGGGGCCGGACAGAAGAACGATGGGGCTGTTTTTCCTGTTCGCAATTATTTTATCTGCGGCGGTCTCGACACGCCGGCGGTAAACCTCGTCACATTCCTCGATAAAGCCCTTGGGGTCGGCGACGGTCTTGAAGTTGATATCACTGAGCTGATATGCCATGTTCACTTCACCTTTCTGTAAAAATCTATGATGCCCTGCTTATCCGAGCAGGTCTTTTCTATACCGGATATGTATTCCGTGGGGTACTTCGGGGCAAAAAGCCGGATGTTCCTGCCCGAGCCGGCCGAGACGAGCTTTGTCGAGCCGCCGCCGCCGACGGCGATTATCGAGCACAGCTCCTCCATGATGCAGACATTGTAGAGGTTTATATACCCATCCTTCGTCCAGCCGACATTCTCAAAGCCGCCGGACATGAACTTCTGGCGGTAGAGGTAATAGGGGGAGTACCCGCTTTCCCGCAGTGCAGCGCCGGCTATGTCGAGCATACGCCCGACCTCCGCCGCCGTGGGGAGCACACTTCCCTCAAGCGTTATGCGAGAGCCTTTCTTGAGCGAGAGCGTGTGCACCGTGATATTCTCCGGCGCAAGTGCGATGACTTTGCGAAGCGTTTCCTCAAAGCCTGCGACCGTGTCGGAGGTGAGCCCGGCTATAAGATCCATGTTCACCGCCATGCCGCCGACAGAGCGAACCTTCTCCAGTGCGTCGATTATATCCTGCGCCGTGTGCTTGCGGCCTATGGCGTCGAGCACGGAGTCGACCATCGTCTGCGGGTTTACGCTGACCCTGTCAACACCGTGGGACCTCAAAACACGCAGCTTCCCGGTCGTTATCGTGTCGGGGCGGCCTGCTTCGACGGTGTATTCACGCAGGTGCGTAAGGTCAAAGCTGTCGGATATCTTCGAGCAAAGCCTGTCGAGCTGCTCGGCCGAGAGCGTCGTGGGCGTACCGCCGCCCATGTATATTGATATGATATGCAGCCCAAGCTCGTTTACTGCCTTTGACGCAGCGTCTATCTCCAGCATCAGCGCATCGAGAAACGGCGGGATGAGCTTCATGCTCTTTTGAACCGACTGGCTCACAAAGCTGCAATATGAGCAGCGTGTCGGGCAAAACGGGATGCCGACATACAGGCAGATGTCCTTATCGCCCAGACTTCCTGCGACCGAGCGGGTCACGAGCGAGGTGTCACGGCATAGCTTCGCTCTCTCGGGGCTGACATCGTATTCTGTTATAAAGCGCCGTGTCGCCGTGTCGGGGTCACCCGTCTCATCAAGCATTGCGCAAAACAGCTTGCCCGGCCTCACACCGGTGAGCGAACCCCAGGCCGGACGGCTGTGTCCGGAGCGCAGGGCGGCACGGTAGAAGGCATTTTTAATTATGCGGCTGCAAAGCCTGTCACGGCTGAGGTCATCTGCGGCAAGCTCGGCATTAAATGCCGACCGTCCGACAAACATTTTGCCGTCCTTGGCAATGCGGCATACGCAGGTTATAAACTTCTTTCCCTTGCGCAGACTCAGCTCGACCCTGTCACCCTCCGGCTTTCCCTCGGGGTACTCGGGGCGTTCGGCGGGGTAGAGCGAGAGCATCATCTGCTCGGCTGCGTATTTATAATCATGTCCGATGAGATACAGCTTCACGGCAAAGCTCCTTTTGCAAAAACTTTTGCCATTATAACACACGGCGGCAAAATAATAAAGTGTGATACTCAAACGGATTTATCTGTACTACAAAATATAACCCCGTGCGAAAAATTGTAAGGGCAAACACAGCAAAATGCAAAAAACAAAGCAAAATTTTTGTGGAATTATACCGATTTGACCGATAGCGTGTTTACAAAAAAACAAAATTGTGCTTAAATATATCTGTATATCGTGAACCAGATTATCTGATATGGTTCAAAAACAGGAGGAAATGTTTTTATGGTTAGATTCTCAAGCAGAATGGACCTTCTCAAGGGTTCCGCAATTCGTGAGCTGCTGGCACTGGCCAACAAGCCCGAAATTCTTTCTTTCGCAGGCGGCATGCCCGCACCTGAGCTGTTCCCTGTCGACAAGATCAAGGCAGCTACCGATGCAGTGCTGAATGAGGCCGGTCAGGTCGCTCTCCAGTACTCCAGCACCAACGGCTTTGAGCACTTCCGTCAGCAGATCGCTGATCGCATGGAAGCAAAGCTCAACATCAAGACCAGCGCAGACAACATCCTCGTGACCTCCGGCTCACAGCAGGGTCTTGACTACTCCGCCCGTGTTTTCGTCAACCCCGGCGACACCGTCATCATCGAGAGCCCGTCCTACCTCGGCGCACTTAACGCATTCAAGGCCTGCGAGCCCAACTTCGTTGCAATCCCCACCGACGGCGACGGCATGATCATGGAAGAGCTCGAAAAGGTTCTCGCAACCGATAAGACCGTCAAGATGATCTATGTCATCCCCGACTTCCAGAATCCCTCCGGCCGTACATGGCCCATGGAGCGTCGTGAGAAGTTCATGGAGATCATCAACAAGTACGAGATCCCCGTCATCGAGGATAACCCCTACGGCGAGCTGCGCTTCGAGGGCGAGTACCTGCCCGCACTCAAGAGCATGGACACCAAGGGCCTCGTAGTCTTCCTCGGCACCTTCTCCAAGATCCTCGCTCCCGGCTACCGTCTCGGCTGGGTCTGCGCCGACGGCGAGATCCTTGCTAAGTACAACTTCCTTGCTCAGGCAGCTTCCCTTCAGGCTTCCACAGAGGCACAGCTGGTCGTCTCCAAGTTCATCGATATGTACGACCTTGACGAGCATGTTGCAGCGATCAAGGATTGCTACCGCAAGCGCCGTGATGTCATGATGGCTACCATGGAGCGTGAGTTCCCCGAAGAGGCAAAGTTCACTCACCCCAACGGCGGTCTGTTCACTTGGGTCGAGCTTCCCGAGTACATCAACACCAATGAGATGGCTAAGGAGTGCCTCAAGCGCAATGTCGCATATGTTCCCGGCGACGGCTTCTTCCCCGATGCAGGCCACAACAACTGCATCCGCCTGAACTATTCCTGCATGCCCGAAGACAAGATCGAGAAGGGCATGACCATTCTCGGCCAGGTCATCAAAGAGCACATCAAGAAGTAATTTCTTAAATATTTCAAACAGGTCAGACTCTCGTCTGACCTGTTTTTCCTTTAGCTGCCGGAAGCTGACCCCCTCCAATCGTCTGTCGGTGTGCCATTTCGGTGCATTTCGCCTTAACGGGCTATACTTGATTTTGAAAAAGTTTAGACACTCTGAAGAAAAGTGTTGCAAAATGCGGAGCAATGATATATTATTAACACAGTCAACAAGACTGCGCCCCCCGCAGTCGGCTCCCGAGGTCTTACGGTCTCGGGAGCTTCCTTTTTCCTTGTAAAAGAGAATGCGTTGTGCTAAAATATGCACATCTTTTAGAATGAAAAGGAGCAATACCATGGAAATAGGAATCAAAGGCAGAGCAGAGACTGTCGTTAATCACGAGAATACCGCAAAGTTCGTCGGCTCCGGCGAGCTTGAAGTTTTTGCAACCCCGCAGATGATCGCTCTCATGGAGCAGGCGGCAGCTTCCTCCGTTGCAGGCGAGCTTGAGGAGGGCCAGGGCACTGTTGGCACGCTCTTGAATGTCAGCCACGACGCTGCTACCCCGCTCGGCATGAAGGTCTGGGCGGAGACCGAGCTTGTCGAAGTTGACCGCCGCAGGCTCGTTTTCGATGTCAAGGCCTACGACGAATGCGGTCTCATCGGCCAGGGCAAGCACGAGCGCTTCATCATCCAGAACGACAAGTTCCTTGCCAAGGTCAACGCAAAGGGCGTGAAGTAAATGAAGAAGTTTATAGTCCTCATCGGCAACTACGGCTCGGGCAAGACCGAGATCGCCATAAACCTTGCCGTGAACTCAGCCGCAAAGGGGCTCAACACGCTGGTCGTCGACCTTGACAAGGTCAATGACTATTTCCGAATGTCCGACCGTGTCGACCTTTTGAAGGAAAACCATGTTAACCTCGTTTCCCCGACCTTCGCCGGTCAGGGGGTGACACCCAGCAATATGTCCGCCGCCGTTGCCTCGGCGTTTGCCGGCGACTGGGATCTATGCATCTTCGATGTCGGCGGCGACGCAGCGGGCGCAATGTCGCTCGGCCGCTATCATCCCGATTTTGCGGCGCTTGAGCCGGGACAGCTTGAGGTGTACGACATTGTCAATGTGTTCCGCCCCATGTCCGAGAGCCCCGAGAAGATCATAAAGCTCAAGGAGGAGATGGAGGGCTTTGCCCGCCTTCAGGTCACCGGCTTTGTCAACAACTCCAATCTTCTCAACTACGCCAGTGCCGACGATATCCGTACCGGCTACGATGTGCTCAAGGTTACCAGCGAGATGACGGGCATCCCGGTTGCACACACCACCGGCAGGAAGAAATTCATCGAGGAGTTTCTTGCCGACGGCAGGGACGAAAAGTATATCGGCGAGCCAATCGGGCTTGAGACCTATATGCACAGGTCTTGGGAAGCGTTTACGAACCTCGGCTTATAAGAAAAAACCGTAATGTCAACAGACATTACGGTTTTTTTCAGCCCTCCATGATGTGGAGCGAACGAATCTCCCGGTTTTCGATGTGGCTTTGCACATCGAATGCGTGCGGCTCAAGGTAATCCCAGCTTCCGCAGGTGAGCTTCTGCACACGCAGCTCGGCAACGACTTCGACGCATATATCCTCAATGACCTCGGCCTTGAGCTTCGCACCGTCGTCGGTGTTTTCGGCGGTGAGCAGAAATTCAAGCGCATCGGCAAGACTGCCGAGCCTCGGCAGCTCACGCATCGCTCTGAGCAGCCATTTGTAGTATGGCGCATGACGGCGGTTTAGCAAAAACACGCATTCGGCGGCATTTTTCACAAATTCGCTCAGCGCAAGCATCGCAGCGCCCGGCTCTTTGTGCCCAAGGCAGCGGGAGTAGTTGTACTGCCCCGACTGCGCCATGAAAATGAGCCGTGCGGCAAGCTTTTTGCGCCGCACATCCTCGGGCATGCCGTTTGCGATCTCGTTTCGTATGCGGCTGAACTGGCCCAAATCGTCACGGAACACCTCGCCGTTTACCGCCTCGGCAAACGCAGTCGACGGTGTGTACAGCCAGTCCTGCCAAGCGTGCGGTGCATCGGCCGAACCGATGGTCTGGCGGTAAAAATCGCTTATGCGCATGACGCCCGTGCCCGGCGAGCCGAGTGCGGAGTGCTCCGTTTCATCGGCACCGACAAGCTCACGGTAGGCACGGCTGAGCGCCACGCCGATCTTTGCATCGTCCTCGTCGGTCAAAAACAGGCAAAAGCCCTTGGTAAAATCGTGGTCGCGTGAGATAATGTCGTCATAGCCGAAGCACTGCGAGCCACGCCCCACGAGTCCGACGGCAATGCGTTCCTCGTATTCGGGGAAACGCTCGTGTATGAGCCGCGCGCCACGCTCGGTGTATATTTTTTTAGCTTCCGTCAGTCCGTTCATAGCTTGTACCCAAAATGCTCAAAGGTCGGCAGACACTTCGAGACGGTGAAATCGTAGTAGCCGTCATGCGGCAGGGTGGGGGAGTGCAGGTTGTCTTGCGCCAGCTTGAGCGCCTTTGCGATATCCGCCTCACGCCCCATGCGCTCGTAAAGCTCCGCAAGGTTGCAGTAGGTGACGGCGAGCTCGTTTTCCGGCGTGTCGCAGTGGGCGATAACGCCCAGCGCCTTCTTGTAGTAGCTCTCGGCGGTGTCATACTCGCCGATGTCGGCGTACGACAGCGCCATGTTGTTGTACAGCCCGCCGAAGCGGTAGTCCAGCGGGTCGAGCGTCTGCGAATACACCCGACAGGTCTGCACGAACATGGGTATCGACTGCTCGGCCATGCCGTAGGCCTTGAGCGTGGTGGCGGCATTCAGAATTATCGTTGCGCCCGAGACGGTCGAACCCAAGCGGTGCTCACGAATGAGCTCCAGCCCACGCTCCACCGCAGCCATTGCGGCGGCTTTATCGCTCGTGCGGCGGTGAAAGCCCATGAGCTCACTTTGCAGCGTAAGCTCCGTTCGCCAGTCGCCGGCCTCCTGCGCCTTTTGACACCAACGGTCGAGATATTCGCCGGCAGCGGTATCGTCGCCGGAGAATAAAAGCTTATCCAGCCCCGCTATGATGCCCTTAGTGTCAAGACTTTGCGCACATGGCGCCGCATCCGGCACGCCCGTGTACATGGAAGCGTCAAAGCAGCAGGCAGCTTCGTTAAACGACATAAAAATCAACCTCATTTCGCCATAATCTTATCATTAAACACGATTCAAGACAGTAGCAAATTCTACACCTACTGCCGATAAGGAGTTCATCTTGAAAAAACTGCTTTCCGTTGTGACCGCAATTGCGGTCGCCCTTGCGCTGCTCACAGGCTCTGTCGCAGTGCCGACACTTTTCAGACCTCTGTACTATGCCCACATAGCACCCCTGCATCTGCCGGAAAAAAGCGGCATGACCGAGGCGGAGATCATCGACGCCTACGACGAGGTGCTTGACTACTGCACCGGCGTTACCGACGAATTTTCTGCCGGCATACTGCCGTTTTCCGAAGAGGGAGCAGCCCATTTTGCCGATTGCAGGGAACTGTTTTTACTCGACTATTGGCTGTTTGCCGCGTCGGCTGTAATTCTTGCCGCCGTACTGGTGTACGCAAGAAAGCACAGGCTGCACAGGTTCTTAAACCGCAGTCCGGCGTTTTGGGGAGCAGGCGGCTTGACGGCGGCGCTGCTCGTAGTCGGAACCCTTGCCGCGACAAATTTTGACCGCGCCTTCACGCTTTTCCACACACTGTTTTTCCCCAGTAAGGATAATTGGGTGCTGTATGCGAATGTCGACCCGATCATCCGAATCATGCCCGTGGAGTTTTTTCGCGACTGCGCGTTGACCATTTTGGGACTGATATTGGCGGTCACGGTCAATTACGGTGCTGGATGCGAAAAATAGTGCTTGACTTTGTGTAAAAACTGAATTATAATATGCAAGCTGATTAGTCGGCATAATTGCATATTATTTTACTCGGAGAAGTCGCGTAGTCCGGCCGAGCGCGCACGATTGGAAATCGTGTATACCCCATAAGGGTATCGAGGGTTCGAATCCCTCCTTCTCCGCCAAAAATCCCGTACGACAGTGCGGGATTTTTACTTTTTCACTCTTCTATCATTTTTCTTGACAAGTTTCGGTGTTCGGCAGGAGAGAGCGCCCGCAAAAAAGCCTGTGGTCACGCATGACCACAGGCTTTTACTTGTTTAAACTATATCTTCATGCAGACAGCCCATGCACGCCAGATGACGGTACGCAGGTTGCCGATGGCGACACAGTCGCCGACACGGTAGGCCTTCTTGTTGTCCTTGCCGCCGACGGGGGTGGGAACAAAGCCGATGCCGTTGACGACGCTGTCACACTCGACGAAGGTCGTCTCGCCGGTCTGAACATTCTTGACGGTGCAGCCCTTGTCGGTTATCTCGGTGACGGTGGAGTGCAGGTAAACGGGGACCTTGTGGTACTCCATTGCGTCACGCAGATACGAGGTGTTTGCAAGGCAGGTGGCCTGAGCGGCGACGAGGTCGCCGGCGTACTCGACGATTATCGGGTGCTTGCCGTAGTTGAGCAGCATGTCGTATGCAGCCTCGCAGGAGGACTGGCCGCCGCCGATAAACAGCACCTTATCGCCGACATCGACCTTGTCCTTGAGCACCTGAGTAAAGGTGAGGGTCTTTTCGAAGCCCTTGATGGAGGGCATGGTTCTGGGAACGGAACCGCTTGCGACGATTATCTCGTCAAAGCCGTGCAGAGTGCCAAGGTCGTTGACCTCGGTGTTGAGACGGACATCGATGCCTTCCTTTTCTATCTCGTTGAGGTACCAGCGGATGAGCTCCTTGTCGTTTTCCTTAAAGGTCATTGCCGATGCGGTGAGGAACAGACCGCCGAGCTCGCCGCTCTTTTCAAAGATGGTGGGGATGTGGCCACGCTGCTTGAGCACGAGAGCACACTCCATGCCGCCGATGCCGCCGCCTATGATGGCGACCTTCTTGGGGTTCTTTGTGGGCACTATCTTGTAGCGGTTATGCTGCATGGTCGTGGGGTTCAGGGCGCAGCGTGCAAGATGCAGCGAGTCGCCCAGATGCTGTACATTCGGAGTGCCGGCATACTTCGCCATGTTGAAGCAGCCGTTGTGGCAGCGGATGCAGGGCTTGATCTCGTCCTCACGGCCTTCCTTGATCTTGTGTATCCAGTCGTGGTCGACAAGATTCTGGCGAGCGATGGCAACTGCATCGAGCTTGCCTGCCTCGATCTCCTCGGCTGCCTTGACCGGATCCATGCGGCCTGCGCAGACGACGGGCTTGTCGGTGAACTTCTTGATGTGCTCGACATACTCGAGGTTGCAGTTGTCAGGCATGTACTGAGGCGGATGTGCCCAGTACCATGCATCGTAGGTGCCGTTGTCGCAGTTGAACATATCGTAGCCTGCGTCGGAAAGGTACTTTATCGCTCTTTCGGACTCCTCCATATCACGGCCGAACTCCTTGAAGTCGGTCTCGTAAGGCATTGCACCCTTGCCCCAGTCCTTGGTCTTGGAGACAACGGAGTAGCGCAGCGAAACGGGGAAGTCATTGCCGCAGGCAGCCTTTATCGCCTGAACTATCTCAACGGGGAAGCGGTAGCGATTTTCAAAGCTGCCGCCGTACTCATCGGTGCGGTAGTTCATGTTGGAAATGGTGAACTGGTCGAGCAGATAGCCCTCGTGGACTGCGTGGATCTCAACGCCATCGACACCGGCATCCATGAGCTTCTTTGCGGTCTTTGCAAATGCGTCGACCTGGTCGTGGATCTCCTGTATGGTCATCGGGCGGGACTTGATCTCCTCGTACCAGCGGTTGGGGGTCGCAGAAGCGGAAGCGGTTATGTAGTCAAGGTCTGCGATCGGGCTTGCGATCTTGCCGAGAAGCGGGTTTTTAAGCAGCATTACCATGGGTTTTGTGATAGCCATGGAGCGGCCCATACCTGCGGCCAGCTGGATAAACAGCTTCGAGCCGGTCTTGTGGAACTCCTTCATGTAAACTTCAAGATCCTTGAACATCTTGTCGTTCTGATACAGCCAGCGACCAAGAATGGGATCCTTGATGCACTGCATGCCGGGCAGGATGAGACCCACACCGTCCTGCGCACGGTTGAGCAGGAAATATGCGGCCTCCTTGTCGAGGTGGCTCGGCTCCATCCAGCCGAACAGAGATGTGCCGCCCATCGAGCACTGGACGATGCGGTTGGGGATCTCCACATTGCAGATCTTCCAGGGCGTGAACAGGGCATTGTACTTTTGATTCATGTTTTGCTCCTTCCTTTATTTGACCATTACACCATAAATGTCAGTTTGTATGACATTTATGGCTGTTAAACGGCGGAGCTTCCACAGGCAGCTCCGGAACCCGTTATTTATAAATTTTTTGCCGCAAACTGCTGCGTGAACATGTCGCACATGGCACGCAGACGCAGGTGCGCATCTATCTCGTTTGCACTTGGCACGCCGATGGTCAGGCGCTGCATCATGCCGAGTATAGAGTCGTACGCGTTATAATAAAGCTGCCTGATATCCGCCTTCGGGTCGACCGTGCCGTCTTTGAGCCCCTTCTCAATGGCAACGGAAAGGGGACCGGAGTGCTCCTCAAAGCGCTCGGGCGGGCGATTTATCACCCTTTCGTTTTTTCCGGCGCTGTACAGGGCGGTCTCGGCATCAAGCGAAAATCTTATGCCCTCGGGGTCGATAAACAAAATATTTGCATAGCTGTTGAGGATAATTGATATCTGCTCTATGCCGCTGAGATCTCTGTAGTCATGCATACTGAGCTCACGGCTAATGTGCTCCTTCGTGCGGTTCCAATAGCAGAAGGCGGCAGCGATGACGATATCGCTCTTTGCCTCAAAATACCTGTAGACCGAGCGCTCCGTGAGCCCCGCCGCCTTGGCGATATCCGCCACCTTGGTATTTGCAATGCCGTTTTTTGTAAAGCAGTCAAGCGCTTTTTCGGAAACGAGCTGAATGTTCTTAGCTCTGACTTCTTCAAGAGACATGTGTTAACTCCAAATGAAAATGTCATATCAACTGACATATAGCATTATACACTTAATTTAGTTTTTTCGCAAGGAAAATAATTATTTTATTCACATTATTTTTTTCCTTTTTGCATTTTTGCTCTCGGCAGCTATAATATACACCAAGACCTCGTGGTAATATTATCACGAGGTCTTGGTGTTTTGTTATTTAGCGTTTGCCGCGAAAAAATGTATGGAAGTATATAAAATCAAGATGCAAATCATGCGAATTTTGCGGTCAGACGATTGCTTTAACCCCGAAGGACTGGTAAAATGTAAGTGTCAAAGCGGTTAAGGGCAAGGAGGCACCATGGCATCCAGCAGAGATTTTTTGGACTTCGTTTTGGAGCAGTTATCGGAGCTTGACGGGATAAGCTACCGGGCGATGATGGGAGAATTTATAATCTACTACAAGGGCAAGATACCCGGCGGGATATACGACGACCGCCTGCTCGTTAAGCCCGTGAAGGCTGCGATAGAGTATATGCCGGAGGCAAAATATGAGCTTCCGTATGAGGGCGGCAGCAAGATGCTGCTCGTCACGGAGCTTGAGGACAAGGATTTCCTTGCTGGGCTTTTTAACGCCATGTACGATGAGCTGCCGGAGCCAAAAAAGAAGAAGCAGAGGAGATAAGATGTACAAGCTTTTGATAATCGAGGACGACGAGGGCATAGCGCAGGGCATAGCAGCCTGCGCCCGAAGCTGGGGCATGCAGCCGCAGTGCGTGCGGGATTTCCGCAATGTCATGGCGGAGTTTGCCGAGTTTGAGCCGCACCTTGTGCTGCTGGATATCTCGCTGCCGTTCATGAGCGGCTACTACTGGTGTCAGGAGATACGCACAGTAAGCTCCGTGCCCGTCATTTTCATATCCTCGGCCGCCGACAACATGAACATCATCATGGCCATGAACATGGGAGCCGATGATTTTATAGCCAAGCCCTTTGACCAGAGCGTGCTCATCGCAAAGATTCAGGCGATACTCCGTCGAGCCTACGATTTCGGGGCATCGGCACCCGTGCTTGAGCACATGGGAGCGCTTCTTAACACCGGCGACAACAGCCTGAGCTACAACGGCGAGCGGGTGGAGCTGTCGAAAAACGAGTACCGCATCCTACTCACGCTCATGCAGAACAAGGGCAAGGTCGTCAGCCGTGAAAAGCTCATGGAGGCACTGTGGGAAACGAACAGCTTCGTTGACGAAAACACGCTGACGGTGAATGTCGGCAGGCTGCGAAAAAAGTTGGATGCTGCGGGACTTAAGGATTTTATCGGCACAAAATTCGGCGTGGGCTATATAGTCGGGTGAGCGCATGAGATATTTTGCATCATATGTAAAACAGCATATACCTGCACTTTTGGCGTTCGTTCTGTGCGCTGCGCTTTATGCGGTGACATTCGTGTTCTACCGCTTCCCGCTCAAGGCGGTCATATACCCTACGGCGCTGTGCTTGGCGCTGCTGCTGACCTTTGCTGCGGCGGATATCGCAAGGACGAAGAAAAAGCACACCGAGCTTGAGCGGATAAAGGGCTTTGATGCAAAGCTTGCCGACACCTTCCCCGAAGCCGGAGGCATCATTGAGCGTGACTATCAGGAGATAATCCGCCTTATGCGTGAGCAGCACGAGGCAGCCGAGCAGAAGTATGAGCAAAACCTGCGTGAGACGATGGATTACTACACCGTGTGGGTGCATCAGATAAAAACGCCGATAGCATCCATGCGCCTTGCGCTGCAAAATATCGATACCGCCCAGTCGCGGCAGCTCCAATCCGAGCTCGGGCGCATAGAGCGCTATGTCGAGATGGTGCTGACATTCTTGCGTCTCGGTTCTGACTCGACCGATTATGTCATAAAAGAGCACGAGCTTGATGATATAGTCATGGGAGCGGTCAAAAAGCTTGCGGGCGACTTCATAAATAAGCGCATCAAGCTTGAGTACACCGAGCTCAATGCGGCGGTGCTCACGGACGAAAAGTGGCTGGCATTCGTCATCGAGCAGGTGCTGTCCAACGCCCTTAAATACACGCCCGAGGGCACGGTGTCCGTGTACCTCGAGCGCCCCAAGACCCTGTGCATCCGTGACACCGGCATCGGCATTGCGCCCGAGGATCTGCCAAGGGTGTTTGAAAACGGCTACACCGGCTATAACGGCCGCAGCGACAAGAAGGCCAGCGGCATCGGCCTGTACCTATGCAGGCGCATATGCAATAAGCTCGGTCACACGATAAGTGCCGAATCAAAAGCGGGCGAGGGGACGGTCATACGCATCGGCCTTGACAAGAAAAAGCTTGAGATCGAATGATTGTGACAAAAGCGTAAGATTTGAAAGGGAAATTGTAAGCTTATTCGATGGAGCTGCGGTTTCCCTTTTGCTATATTATTATCAGAAACTCAAACGGAGGTTTTTGAAATGAGCTTACTTGAAGTAAAAGGGATCAGGAAGATCTACAAAACTCGCTTTGGCTCGAATGCGGTCGAAGCTTTGAAGAATGTCAATTTCAGCGTCGAGGAGGGCGAGTATATCGCCATCATGGGCGAGTCCGGCTCGGGCAAAACGACGCTTTTGAATATCCTTGCGGCGCTTGACAAGCCCACGGCGGGCTCTGTTCTGCTCGACGGCAAGGAGCTTGCGGATATAAAGGAATCGGCGGTTGCGCAGTTTCGGCGTGACAACCTCGGCTTCGTGTTCCAGGAGTTTAACCTACTTGACAACTTCACCGTCGAGGACAACATCTTTCTGCCGCTGGTGCTGGCGGACAAGACCTATGACGAGATGCACAGCCGCATCGTTCCCATCGCAAAGGAGCTCGGCATCGCAGAGCTTCTAAAGAAGTACCCCTATGAGATATCCGGCGGTCAGAAGCAGCGTGCCGCCGTTGCAAGGGCGCTTATCACCAATCCCCGCCTCATCCTGGCCGATGAGCCGACCGGTGCGCTCGACTCCAAGGCGACAGACGAGCTGCTGAGAATGTTCGGCGAGATAAACCGCTCCGGTCAGACCATCCTCATGGTCACGCACTCGGTAAAGGCCGCAAGCCACGCCTCCCGTGTGCTGTTCATAAAGGACGGCGAGGTGTTCCACCAGATCTACCGTGGCGAAAGCAGCGATGAGCAGCTTTATCAGAAGATATCCGACACCCTTACTATGCTGGCGACAGGCGGTGAGCAGGCATGAAGGCACTGTTCTACCCCCGTCTTGCGTGGACGGGCATAAAAAATAACCGCCGCCTTTACCTGCCGTATATCCTGACCTGCATCGGCATGGTGGCAATGTTCTACATCATGCTTTCACTGTCCACCGGAGAATTTCTGAATAAAATGCGCGGCGGCACGACCCTCGGCAGCGTACTCGGCCTCGGTGCGGGCGTCATCGGCTTTTTCGCCGTGCTGTTTCTGTTTTACACAAACTCTTTCCTCATCCGCAGGAGGAAAAAGGAGTTCGGCCTGTATAACATCCTCGGCATGGGCAAGCGCAATATCGCAAGAGTGCTTTTTAGCGAAACGCTCATCCTTGCGGCCGTGTCGCTCGTGTTCGGTCTTATCCTCGGCGCTGCACTGTCAAAGCTTGCAGAGCTCGGACTTGCGTACTTTGTCGGGTCCGACGCAGGCTATGACTTCACCGTCTACCCGACGGCAATGGGCTACACCGTGCTGCTGTTTGTCTGCATTTTCCTTCTGCTGTTTTTTAAATCGGTAGGGCAGGTCGGCCTGTCCAACCCCGTCGAGCTTCTGCACAGCGAAAGCGTCGGCGAAAAGCCGCCCAAGGCAAACTGGGTATTCGGCATCCTCGGCATAGTCCTGCTCGCCGCCGCCTACTACATTTCCGTCGCCATCGAGCAGCCCGTTGCTGCCCTCGGCTGGTTCTTTATTGCGGTGCTCATGGTCATTGCGGCGACCTACCTGCTTTTTATCGCAGGCTCAGTGCTGCTGTGCCGCATTTTGCAGAAAAACAAGCGCTATTACTATAAGCCGAACCACTTCGTCTCCGTGTCCTCGATGGCATACCGCATGAAGCGCAACGGAGCGGGTCTTGCCTCTATCTGCATCCTCATCACCATGGTGCTCGTCATGATAGCCAGCACCTCCTGCCTGTACTTCGGCAAGGAGGATGTCCTCAGAGAGCAGTACCCCTACGACTTCGTAATCAGCTGCGATTACGATAATCAGAAATTCGACCAAGCCGACATCGACAGGACAAAGACGGCAATTGACGCATATTTTGACAGGCACGGCGGCATCACCGACGGCGTTTACGGTAAGGTCGCAAGTCTTGCCGGCGGCTTCAAGGACGGCAGACTCGAGGTCGATTCCTCCATTGCAAATATCGACGCTTACGCAGTTGACAGCGTGTGCAACTTCAATGTCGTTTCGCTGGACGATTACAACAGAAACACCGGCAACAACATAAGCCTTGCCGATGACGAGGCGCTGCTTTTCACCAAGAGGACAGACATAAATACCGACACCGTCCAAATCGCCGACGGCAAAAAATACAGGGTCGTCAGGACCGACGGCGGCTACGATTTCGGTCACGATACAAACACTCTTGCGGTAGGCTCGGTCTGCCTTGTCGTTTCGGATTTTGACTCCGCTGTCGAGGAGCTTTGCAAGCTCAACGCACTCCATGAGAGCGGGAGAATAGTCATACTCGAGTGGCGCTATCAGCTTAACCCTGCTGCCGATTACGATACGCAGGCTGAAATGACAAACGATTTGTTCGACTGCCTTGCGGCAAATCACAGCAACGGCGGTTACAGCATGCTCAGCTACGCCGGCGCAAGAGACGATTTTTACGGCTCGTTCGGCGGCCTGTTCTTCCTCGGCATCATGCTCAGCATCGTGTTTATCATAGCCGCCGTCCTCATAATCTACTACAAGCAGATCTCCGAGGGCTACGAGGACCAATCGAGATTTGAGATAATGCAGAAGGTCGGCATGACCAAAAAGGACATCCGCAAAAGCATAAACTCGCAGATGCTCACGGTGTTTTTCCTGCCGCTGCTGTTTGCGATAGTCCACCTCGGCTTTGCCTTCCCGATAATAAACAAGCTTCTTTTGCTCTTCGGACTTGATAACCTCGGCCTGCTGCTTTTGACGGCGGCAATAAGCGCACTGGTTTTCGCCCTGTTTTACATCATCGTCTACCGTGTGACATCCAATGCTTACTACTCCATTGTCAGCGGCGCAAAAGAGTGATTTATACACATTCGTGTCCGGTGTCAAATTTTTGACACCGGACATTTTTGACGCTTGGAAATATGAGTTAATTTAATTACAAAAAACGAGCAAATATGAAAAAATGATTAAAATTAGCACCTATAAAATAATTGATTTTACCCAAAATGTGTGTTATACTCTTAGCGATGTTGTGTAAACAGCTACTTTTCATCTCGTAAACGTTGGGGGCGCCGGTCGAGGAGGACCGGGGCGTCATCGTGAAATAAAGAATTACATTTTTAGAAAGGATGTATTAAATGAACGAAAAGTATGCACCTCTATTTACCCCGTTCAAGATCGGCAATGTAGAGATCAAGAACCGCATTGTCCAGTGCTCCATGGGCGGCACTTCCCTGTTTGGCTGGCTCGAGCCCTGCCACTTCGATAAGGAAGCTGCTTACTTCCTGCTCCAGAGAGCCCAGAAGGGCGTTGGCCTTGTCCTCCCCGGCATGCAGTGTGTCCGTGACACCATGGGTATGCCCGGCCGTCATTGGCTGTACCAGAACAAGAGAATGTTCAAGCAGCTCAAGGAGTACATGGTCGAGTTCCATAAGACCGGCGCAAAGCTCTTCATCCAGCTGGCCGGCGGCTTTGGCCGTTCCATGGCAGTTACCCCCTGGATGGTAGTTCTCGCAAAGAACGACCTCCTGAACAAGCTTGCAAGCCCCGTAGTCGATGTTCAGTACGCCTGCGCATCCGCTTCCGAGACTCCTAACCGTTGGGCAGAGGAGCTCACCTCCCGTCCCATGACCGTTAAGGAGATCCACGAGATGGTCGACGCTTTCGGTAAGACCGCAAAGCTCCTCCGTGACGCCGGTGTTGACGGTGTTGAGATCCACGCCGTTCACGAAGGCTACCTGCTTGACCAGTTCACCATGAAGAATTGGAACCATCGTACCGACGAGTACGGCGGCTCTTTCGAAAACAGATATCGCTTCCCCGTTGAAGTCGTTCAGTGCATCAAGAGATACGCCGGCGAAGACTTCCCCGTATCCCTGCGTTACTCCGCAGTTTCCTACTGCGCAGGCTGGGGCAAGGGCATTGTTCCCGCAGCTATCGGCAAGATCCCCGAGTTCGGCCGTGACATGGAAGAGTCCGAGAAGGCCATCAAGTACCTCGGCGACATGGGTTACGACTTCTTCAACACCGATAACGGTACTTACGACTCTTGGTACTGGGCACATCCGCCTCAGTACATGCCCGACAACTGCAACCTCAAGGATGTTGAGCATGTCAAGAAGTTCACCGACAAGCCCGTTGCATGCGCTGGCCGTATGACTCCGGAGAAGGCTGCAGAAGAGATCGCTGCCGGCCGTCTGGACGCAGTTGCTATCGCTCGTCAGAACCTTTGCGACCCCGACTGGATCCTCAAGATCCTCGACGGCAAGGAAGACGAGATTCGTCCCTGCATCCGCTGCCACAACGGCTGCTTCAACTTTGCTAAGTACAGAGGCACCGCAAACATCCAGGCTCTCGAGGACTCCCTCCACCTGGGCCGCTGCGCACTGTATCCCCCCACAATGCAGCACAACCGTTACAAGATCATCCCCACCAAGAACCCCAAGAAGGTTGCTATCATCGGCGCCGGCATCGGCGGCTGCGAGGCAGCTCTGGTTCTGAAGCAGCGCGGACATCATCCTGTTGTCTTCGAGAAGACCGACCGCATCGGCGGCCTGTTCCTCACCGCTTCCGCAATGACCTTCAAAGAGAACGACAAGAAGCTCCTTGAGTGGTACGAGAGAGAAGTCAAGAAGGCCGGCATCGAGTTCCGCTTCAACACCGAGATCAACGACCTGGGCGTCATCGCTCGCCAGTTTGACGAGATTATCGTCGCTACCGGCGCTGTCCCCAGAAAGATGGCTATCCCCGGCTTCGAGAAGTGCATGACCTTCACGGATCTGCTTCGCGACAAGAAGCCCACCGGCGACAAGATCGTATTCTTCGGCGGCGGCCAGTCCGCTTGCGAGGCTGCATACGACATGGTTCTTGCCGGCAAGCACCCCATCATCGTAGAGTTCGCAAAGGACCTCGTTCCTGCACAGAACGTCTGCCTGGCCAACGCTTCCTTCCTGCGTGATGTTCTCGAGTTCCATCAGGTTCCCACCTACCTCGAGCACACCATCCGTGAGATCAAGGACAAGACCGTCGTTATCGCTTCCAAGGACGGCAAGAATGTATTCGAGGTCGAGTACGACAACATCGTAAACGGCATCGGCTTCGTTCCCGCTCCCGTAGGCGGCAAGGGTGCAAACATCCACCGCGTCGGCGACTGTGTCACCATCGGCAACCTGCGTACCGCTATCTGGCGTGCATGGGATGTCTGCATGAAGATCTAATCTTTTGCAAGGCACAGCATACTGAAAAATTGAACAGGTGCAGAGAAATCTGCACCTGTTTTTCTATGCCTGAATATAAAAAACGAGAGCGTCTGTTGACGCTCTCGTTTTTCTTAACTTGATCAGTAAGTCCAGGGCTGCTCGCCGGTAACGAAAATGAACGGCCACTGCAGGAAGTCAATGAGAAGGTTGATCTTCTTCTTGACTGCAAAACGGACATCCTCATCACGAAGGTCAAACTTCTTGAGGAGAGCCTTGGGGTCAGCCTCAAGAACGCCGCCTGCTACAGCAAGCATCTTGCCCATATCGAGATCACGGACAGTGTCCTTAAGCAGCTCGAGGGAAGCCTCAACGCCGATGGACTTAACGGTTTTAATGCACATTCTAAAATAATCCTCCCTATTGTATTGTTAAATGTTTAAAAATTCGTTATGTCATAACTATACCACACATATGGGCATTTTGTAAACATCTAATTACACACCAAGGGCATTTTAACACAAATATGCACAACTGTCAAAAAGAAAAATCTGAAAAATCGGCGCATTGTAATACACCGACCGCAATTTGTCAGGTTTTCGGGATAAATCGGACGGCACAGCTTTGCCCTGCCTGCTTAACAAGGCAGACCGCCTGATCATGGGAAGCGATGCTCTGCATCGGCGGATTGTCCGGCTCACGGTGCTCGTTGACCCGCTGCCACACCGCATCAAAGCCCTCAAGACTCAATTTTTCATCCATAGCATTCACCCGCTGCATTATATGCCCGTACTTGAAAATGGGTGCGGAATATGCGATAATAAATAAAAATTCGTGGAGGTGTCGATATGCCCAGATTTTTTGTAAACGATACCGAGGAGTTCGGCAAGACGGCGGTCATCCGTGGCCGGGATGCCGAGCATATCCGTGTTCTGCGTCTGCGCCCGGGCGAGGCTATGACGATCTGCGACGGCAGGGGCACGGGCTATCGGTGCAGGCTCGTGCGTTCCGACAAGGACGAAGCCGAGGCCGAGATACTCGAGGTCGTGCCGTGTCCCGGCGAGCCGAGCGTCAAGGTGCGCATTTTCTGCGGCCTGCCTAAGGGCGACAAGACCGATTACATCATTCAAAAATGCGTCGAGGCCGGAGCATCGGAGATAGTTTTCTTCGATTCGGAACGGGTCATCCAGCGTACCGACGGCGTGTCAAAGAAATTGGAACGCTGGAACAGGATATCCGAGGAAGCGGCAAAGCAGTCGGGCAGGGGAATTATCCCCGCTGTTTCGTGGATGCCGGGCTTCGGGCAGATGCTCAAGGAAGCGACCGAGTGCGACAGTGCCCTGTTCATGTACGAGACCGGCAAACGTGAAGCGCTCTCGGAGGCGCTCAAGGACGCAAAGGAGCTCACCACCGCCGCAATAATAACCGGCCCTGAGGGGGGCTTTGAGCCGTCCGAGGCGGAAGCAGCACGGCAGACGGGCGCACACATCTGCTCGATGGGCGCAAGGATATTGCGCTGCGAGACCGCCCCCGTCGTCGCCCTGACTTCCCTCATGTTCGCCAGCGGCAATTTGGAGTAAACGAAAAATGACACTCATTTTGAGTGTCATTTTTTAGTTTACTAAAAGTTAACAAAAAAACATTGAACTGCCACAAAATCATGATATGCTGACCACAACAAATTTTCGGAGGTGCGGCATGGAGAAGAGGAAACCGAAAACCGGGAAGATCATCATTATTGCGGTCGTGATTATTGCGGTCGTGGCGGCGTGCGTCATCGGCTTTGCCATGGCGATGCTGTACGGCGTTCCGCTTACTCACCATGGGATGCGCTATGTCGACAAATACGCAGAGTCGGTGTATTTCAGCCAAAGCGACCTCGGGGAATACGAGGATATCGACTTCACCGCCAGAGACGAGGTCGGGCTTTTCCCCGCCGTGAGCACGATGTATACCGTCAAATATTCCGATGAGCAGTATGCAGAGCAGCTTGCCAAGCTCAACGGGCTTGATTACCTCGGCGCTCCCGTTCAGTACGCCGGCCGTTACACGATGCCTGCAACTAAGATCGAGCAAAACGGCTGGCTCGTCAGAGTTTTGCAGGCCGAAGGTGACTTCGAGTATCCGAAGTATTTCAAGATGATCGGCACAAACGACGAGAGCAAAACGATACTGTACATGTCCTTTGACTGCATGGATCTTGACCTCATAAGCGAAACTGCCGGTGAAACCCAGCTTAGGGATTTCATCGAAGAATATTTTAACTTCAACTTCAGATAAAGCACAAAAAAATCTCGCTCCATGAGCGAGATTTTTTTGTTCTTAAATTACCATTCGGTCTTGCCGTTGAGCTTTTTCTGCTCGGTGAGGATGTTGTGCGTGTCAAGAAGCTTCAGAGCCTTCATGAGGTTGCCCTTGAGCTTTATCTTGCCGGTGGTCAGAGCCTTGGCGGTGCTCATCTCACCGGTCATGGTCTTGACGAAGAAGTCGTAGTCTGCGTCCGAGGTGTAGTCCGCTGCGGGAGCGTTTGCACGCCCCATGCCGCGCTCGACGCTCTCAAGAACGCCGTTATTGAACTTGTACATGTACCACACGGTGTCGCCGCCGAGGTGGGGCACCTTGTTGTAGCACTCGCACAGCGTAAGCGTGACCTTTGAGGGAGTCTTGCCGGGGGCAAAGGTGTCTTTTGCCTGAGCGATGAATTCAGTTGTCCATTCTTCGGTTAAAAATTTCATATTATTCTCCGATCACCATTTATTTTCGACCTTCTCGGCAAAGCCGGGGAAGTCTTTGATCTCAATTACCTTTCCGTCGTCTAACACGGCCTTGCCGGTGAACAGACCGAACACCTGATGCTGGTCGCTCTTGATAAGCAGCGCATCGGTGCAGGAGGCACGGTCTAAAACGGGCTTGAAGTCCATCTCAAATCGGCCGTCGTCGGAAGTGAATGTCCAAGGCTCGAGAAATGCCTTTTCGTTGCCGGGGATGTTGAATTTGACCTGACTGAGTTTATGCGCCTTGCCGTTATAAAACAGCATATTCTCGCTCGCCGCCGAGGTATCGCCGAAGCCGTAGCCGATGTTCCAGCCGAACGGGACGCCGTCAACAGCGCCGGAGGCCGAGCCCCAGTACCATGTGTTGTGGTAAGTCCAAACGCCTCTGCCCCAGTCGAGAACGGCGAAGCTGTCTTCGGGGTCAAACACATAGGTGCGGCCGTCATAGGTGACCTCACCCTTGGCACGCAGGCAATTTATTTTCTGATTGTAATAAAAGTGTCCGGGCTTATTGAACGGCGTTGCGATGACCATGCTCTCCTCCGGCTCGTCAAAAAGCTCCACCTTTGCGTACAGCGAGCCTGCAGGGCCGAACTTTTTCATCTGAGCGATGAGCGTGCGCACGCCGCTGCCGTCGTTTTTGAAATAGATGCTGTAGTTTTTGCCCTCGCCGAGCGTGTCACCGACGGCACTGGTCTCGGGAAGCTTGCGCTTACCAAGCGGCATGAAGCACATGGGGCTCGTGGTTATCTCCCAGCCCTCCTCAAAGTTGAGAAGGCTTATAGAGTCAAGACCCATATAGCCGTTGTCGTCAACGGTCAGAGCAAGAGCGAAGCGGCCGTTGTTTATCAGGTAGTAGTCCCATTCCTTGATGCGCATGGGGCTTGCCTTGATATCGGCACGCCGGTAGACAGGCAGGAGCTTTTTCGCAAAGCCTGCCTCGGTGAGATCGCCGTTTTTGTCGAGCAGGGGAATTTCACTTAAAATTTCGTGCTGCATGGTCATATCTCCTTTTTAAGTAGGCGGATATCGCTGCCGAAGAAGGGGAGCTTCGTGAACTCGCCCTCAAGTCGGGAGCATATCTGCGCATTATACCGTTTCAAAAGCTCGGCATCGGTGAGATTCGTGCTGATAACGGTTTTTCGTCCGTTGACGAGCCTTGTGTTTATAAGCGTGTACAGCGCCGAGACCGCCATGGGTGTGGGCATCTCCGTGCCGAGATCGTCGAGTATCATAAGCTCGCAGTCGAGCATACGCTCGACCTTGACGGCGGCGTTTTCGGCAGTCTGGATATCACGGGAAAACTTCTTGGTCTCGAACGCTTCGAGTGCGCTCGATGCCGTGTCGTAGCACACCGAGTGACCGTTTTCGGCGACAACCCGGGCAATGCAGGCCGAAAGAAAGGTCTTGCCCAATCCCGTGCCGCCTTGGAACAATAGATTCATCGAGCGGTCGGAAAAGCTCTGGGCGTACTCACGACAGGTGTCGAACACTATCTCCATGCTCTCACGGGCGCTGCCGTAGAGCGAAAGGTCGAATTTTTCAAAGCATTCGTCGCTGTTTTTGAGCAGTGTGCCCAGCTCACGGGTGACCTCGGCGTTGTAAAGCGCCTTGAGGCACGAGCACATTTTGCCGTTTATATACCCTGTATCACGGCACTTGGGGCAGGAGTAGATATCGTCAAGATAATCCATGGCGTAGCCATGCCCGACCAAAAGCTCCGCTTTCTTCGCCTGAAGCTCGAGAGATTCGTCCTCAAGCTTCTTGATCGCATCGTTAAGCTCGGCGCCGCCTCTTATCGTAAGCCCGACAAGCTCCGTCATCTGCGTGCGCAGGCGGGTGTCGATGCGCTCAACTTCCGGTATACGGGAGTATATTTTTTCCTGCCGCAGAAAATGCTCGGCAACATTGTCTGCGTGGATATGTTCAAGTTGTTCTCTGGCCCTTGCCAGCAGCTTTCCGTCCAATGCCATGTTTTTTAACCGTTTTTAACCTTCTTATATATTGAGCGCAGCCGCTCAAGCTCGTCGCTTGACACCTGACTTTTATGCTCGTTTGCGGGCTTGACCGAAGCAGGGCGCTTGTCGTGCTTTGCGACCTCGTCCACGGTGTGCAGACCCTTTTCATGCCAGCTGGTGACTATCTTGTTCATGTAGCCCCACTTTAGGGAGCCGGTGTTCGTGACCGTGCGGTCGTAGGCCTCCAAAAGCGTTTCGCAGTCAAAGCCCATGTCCAGCCATGAGTTTATATACCTCGTCTCCGTCGGGGTAAGCTGCCTGCCCGTGATGCCGAGGGCGGTTTTCACCTCACCCTGCTTTGTGCGTCTTTCGGCGGCATTTTTTATATACTCCTCGGCCTGCTCGAGCGTGAGTATCTCCTTGTTCGCCCACGAATACGCCTCCTTTTCGATGCTGCGCATCGAGGGCAGCCTGCCGCTGCCGTATTTTGCCGCAAAGGTGTCGATGCAATAGGTCAGCAGCATGAAAATGACATCCGGCGGGAGAGCGAGAAAATCGTAAATGCCGAACAGCGTCTTTATATCCGAGGTCGAGAGCACCCGGCCTAACTTTTGCTGAGCCTCATTCAGCACCGCCTTAAAGCCCGGGTCTGCGTCCGTGCGCCGGACGATATCCTCCGTTGTGTACTGCGGAAGCTCCTCGGCGGGCAGGGGAATAGACTTCTGAACCTCTTTTTCCGCAAAAAGCTCCATCCTGCAAAGCTTTTCGTAAGCGCTGTTTACCTCGGCAAGCGTAAGACACAGCTCACGGGCGGCTCGCTCGGCGTTGAACGCACCGCAGCGGCACAGCCAGATATAGACAAGCGCAACATTGCCGTCGTGTGCGGCGATGAGCTTGTCCGCAGCCGTGATGCTTATTGAGTTTTGCCCTTTTTCCTGCATAGTCCGACTCCCGAGACAACAATTCATGCAAAGTTTACATGCACCATACATTATAACATCAAATTTGACTTGTAGCAATAGCCATGTCTGTGGTATAATACTTTAATCTAAAATGGTAGAGGTATGAGTATGCTCGAATTGCTTTCCCCCGCCGGATCGCCGGAAGCGGTGATCGCAGCGGTACAAAACGGCGCAGATGCCGTATATATGGGGCTTGGCATCTTCAACGCCCGTCGCGGTGCGAAGAATTTTGACGAGGAGGAGTTCGAAAAGGCGGTCAGATACTGCCGTGTGCGTGACTGCAAGGTCTATGTCACGATGAACACCCTTGTCGGCGACAGGGAGATGGAAAACGCAGCGGAGCTGGCCCGCCGTGTCTCCGATCTCGGAGCATCGGCAATACTCGTGCAGGATCTGGGGCTGCTGTCGGTGCTAAGAAGCGCCGTTCCCGATATTCCGCTGCACGCCAGCACTCAGATGAGCATACACAATCTTGCAGGCGTTGAGGCCGCAGCCGAAATGGGGCTGACGCGTGCGGTGCTCGCCCGTGAGCTGTCGCTTGAGCAGATAAAGTTTATCACGAAGCACTCGCCTATCGAGACCGAGATATTCGTCCACGGTGCGCTGTGCTTCTGCCACTCGGGACAGTGCTACATGTCCTCGCTCATCGGCCGCCGCAGCGGCAACCGCGGCATGTGCGCCCAGCCCTGCCGCATGGAGTACACCATGCCCGGCAGAATGGCCGACAGCCACCCGCTTTCGCTCAAGGATAACTGTCTTGTCGAGAGACTTAAGGAAATTGAGGACGCAGGTGTCGCCTGCGTGAAGATAGAAGGCCGCATGAAGCGCCCGGAGTATTCGGGCCTCGTGACGGGCATTTACTCGAAGATAATAAAGGAAAAGCGTGAGCCGACGCCGGACGAGCTTACCATGTTAACCGATGCATTTTCCCGTGACGGCTTCACGCAGGGCTATTTTGACGGCGATAAAAAGGATATGTTCGGTGTAAAGACCGACAATGACAAGGTCGCCGAGAAGCTGTTTGCCGATGTGCGCAGAGAGTACATCGACCGTGAGGAGCGTCGTGTGCCCGTGAAATTTGTCATGGACGCAAAGATAGACAAGCCCGTGCAGGCAATAGCCGAGGATAACGACGGACATAAGGTCTATGCCACGGCAAAGGCTGCCGAAAAGGGCATCAGCCAGACAACGAGCGCCGATACAGCAAACAAGCAGTTTTACAAAACCGGCGGAACGCCGTATATCTGCGTCGACGCAATGAGCAGAATAGAGCAGGGGGCGTTTTTGCCGCTTGCGACGGTGAACGAGCTTAGAAGAAAGCTCTTGCACAGCCTTTCCGAGGCCCGCGCCGTGCCGCCCGAGCGCCGCTCTCTCCCCATACCGGAAAAGCCCAAGGGCATTTTGCCGATAGAGGATCCCGTGACTATCTATCAGGTGCGTACGGCAGCCCAGCTTTCGCCGGAGCTTGCTGAACTCGGGCCCGAGCTTCTGTATGTCCCGGTTGAGGTGCTGCATGAAAGCATGGAGCCGGTGAAGCCCTTTATCGAAAACGGCACGACGATAGTCGCCGTACTGCCGAGGGTCATAACCGACGATCAGGTGATGACGGTGTTCAATATGCTCCGGGACCTCAGGGAGCAGGGCGTTGAGCAGGCGCTCGTCGGCAACATCGGCCATGTGAAGCTTGCCCGCAAGGCGCACATGAAGATCAGAGCCGACTTCGGCATGAATGTGTTTAATTCCTACACCTTGGACATGGTGCGGCAGATGGATTTCGTGTCCGCCACAGCATCGTTCGAGCTGCGCATGGCGCAGGTGCGTGACATGGCAAAGAGCATCGATACGGAGCTCATCGTCTACGGCAGACTGCCGCTCATGGTATCCGATCAGTGCATAATCAGCCGCAGCGAGGGCAGATGCACCTGCCAGAATCCCTCACAGCTGTCCGACCGTATGGGCTCGGTGTTCCCCGTGGTGCGTGAGTTTGAGCACCGCAATGTCATTTATAACTCAAAGAAGCTCTACCTTGCCGATAAGCGTGACGATATCTACGGTGCGGGGCTTTGGGGCATTCGCCTGATGTTCACGACCGAGGGCGCAAAGGAATGCGTTGAGGTCGCAAGGAGCTTCAAGGGCGAAGGCGATTACAGACCGAACGACCTCACAAGAGGTTTGTATTACAGAGGCGTTGATTGATATGAAAATTGTTTTGGCATCCGGCTCGCCGAGACGCAGAGAGCTGCTTTCCGTCGTCGGTGTTAAGGATTTTGAGGTTTGCCCGGCCGAGGGCGAGGAAAAGACCGAGGCAGGACTTGCACCAAGTGAGATAGTAAAGAGCCTTTCCGCTGCAAAGGCACGGGAGGTCGCCGCAAAATTTGACGGCGATACCGTCATCATCGCCGCCGACACCATCGTGTGGGCGGAAGGCCGGGTGCTCGGCAAGCCGCACGGCGAGGATGAAGCGTTCAAAATGCTCAAAGCGCTCTCCGGCAAGACTCACGAGGTCTACACCGGCATAACGCTCATAAAGGGCGGCGAAGCTTTGAGCTGCGCCGAGTGCACGAAGGTCGAGTTCCGCGAGCTTAACGATGATGAGATAAACGCCTATATCGCCACGGGCGAGCCTATGGACAAGGCCGGCGCCTACGGCATACAGGGTAAGGCATCGCTCATGGTCAAGAAGATCGACGGAGACTATTTCAATGTCGTCGGGCTGCCGCTGTGTCTGCTCGGTCAAATGCTTAAACAAATTGGAGTGCGTCTGTTGTGAATGTAAAACGGTATCTTAAGAAAAACGGAATAAAGATAGGAGCGATAGTTCTGGTCATCGCACTCATCGCCGGCCTCAGTTCCTATCTGTTGAAGGGCAAAGCCGGCCTTGTGCAGAACATGACGGGAGCGGTGAAAGCACCCGTGCAGAGGATAGTAAGCTCCATGGCCGAATGGCTCGAGGGACTTTACGGCTATATCTACGAGTACGACCAGCTACAAGCCGAGAACGAGCGCCTGCGTGAGGCGCTGACCGAGGCTCAGGAGGAGGCTCGTAACGGCAAGTCCGCCGTTGAGGAGAATGCCCGTCTGCGCAAGCTGCTCGACTTCAAGGAAAAGCACAGCGACATGACGCTTGAGCCTGCAAAGGTCATCTCATGGACAAGCTCCAACTGGTCAAGCTCGTTTAACATCAGCAAGGGTACGAGCAGCGATATCGCCGTCGGAGACAGCGTTATCACCGAGTACGGCGTTTTGGTCGGGCAGGTCGTTGAGGTCGGAACCGGCTGGGCGACCGTGCGAACGGTCATCGATATAAATACCAACATCGGTGCATTCGTTTCCGAAAACGGCTCTGCGGGCATGATGGTCGGCGACTTTGCCCTCATGCAGGAGGGCAGCGCAAAGATGACCTACCTTGCCGACGGAGCGCAGATATTCAGCGGCGACACGGTCATGACCTCAGGCGCAGGCGGTGCGTTTCCGCAGGGACTTGTCATCGGCACTATAAGCTCCGTTCAGACGGAGGCCGGCGGTCAGGTCGAGTACGGCATCATAAAGCCCGGCTGCGATCTCAACGCACTCGTTCAGGTGTATGTCGTAAAAGAATTTGAAGTGGTGGAGTAATTGTTAAACAGGATAGATTTTAAAAAATTGCGTGTATTCCTGGAATATGCGGTATATCTTCTGCTTGCAATGCTGCTGCAGGGTCTGCTGTTTTCCCGACTCAGCATATTCGGAGTCAAGGGCTTTGTGCTGCCCGCCGCCGTTGTTGCCGCCGGAATGTATCTCGGCGGCATGCGTGGTGCGGTGTTCGGGATATGCCTCGGCCTCGTGACCGACATGAGCTACACCGAGAGCAGCTTCATGTACACGATAGTTTTTGCGCTCATAGGCTTCGGAGCGGGCTTTGCCTCGGAGTTTTATATAAACAAGAGTTTTCTCGTGTTCATGGTCATGAGCGTTATCGCCGTGCTGCTGTCCGGACTTGCGCAGTATCTTGCCGCCGTCATCTTCGGCGGGGCGGAGCTCGTTCAGGGCATCGTCACCGTGCTTTTGCAGACGGCACTGTCCATACCGCCGATGGCACTTTTGTATTTACCGTTTAGAAACCATAAAGACTAAGATAAAGATCAGCCAATGAATACTATCAAAAAAGACAGATTGATAATCCTGACGGCGGTGTTTGCGATACTGCTCGTTGTTTACCTCGTTTTTCTGTATAAATTGCAGATAATCGAGGGCGAGGCATATTACAAGGAAAGCCGTAATCAGCAGGTCACGACCTCAACGGTCGTTGCGGCAAGAGGCAATATCCTCGACCGCTACGGCCGAGTTATAGTGTCCAATAAGTCAAGCTACGACCTCACGATAAACGAAAGCGAGCTGTTCCCGTCGGACGACAGCGTCGACTCTAATGCGACGATACTAAAGCTCGTCAAGCTTATCCGCGAGTACGGCGAGGATTATATAGACGAGCTTCCTATAACCACCGAGCCTCCGTTTGAGTATACCGAGATATCCGATACCGACAAGGCCCGCCTGCAGGCGTATATGAAGACGAACAAGGTCGATGAAAACGCAACGGCAGTCGAGCTTTTGTCGAGCATGCGCACAAGGTATAAGATAGACAGCAACTATTCCGCCGAGGAGGCAAGGATAATTGCCGGCATACGCTATGCAGTCAATGTCCGCTATCTCATAAACACCTCGGACTATGTCTTGGTTCAGGATGCGGATATGAAGCTGATAAGCATTATCCGTGAGAACAATATGCTCGGCGTCAATGTAAAGGAGTCGTTCGTACGAGGCTACAACACGACATATGCCGCACATATTCTGGGATATGTCGGTCTTATGAACGATGCGGAATACGAAAAGTATGCCGAATTAGGATATTCGGGCGATGCAAAGGTCGGCAAGTCCGGCGTTGAGTACGCCTTTGAAAAGTACCTGCACGGCACCAACGGCACGGTGCAGGTCACAAGCGCCGCCGACGGCACGATAATTTCAAAAACCTACACCACCGAGCCGAAGCCGGGCAACAATGTGTATCTTACAATAGATATTGCCCTTCAGGAGGCGACCGAGCGTGCCTTGGCCGCCACCGTCAACGCCCTGCGTGCCGAGCGCGGCTACGATATAAGCGAGGACCTTCTCGGCAACGACAAGGAGGAGAAAGTCACCCCGACGCCGACCCCCACCCCCACTCCGACACCGTCCGGTCAGGACGGCGAAGAGGAGAAGATCGATGACGAGATAACCGGTGCAGGTGCGGTCGTGGTCGATGTCAAGACCGGCGAACCGCTTGCCATAGCCAGTTGGCCGACTTACAATACCTCGACGATGCTCGAAAACTACTCGAAGCTTTTGACGGCAAAATATTCGCCGTTGTTTAACCGGGCGCTTCAGGGCACCTACGCTCCGGGCTCGACCTTCAAGCCCTGCACGGCGATTGCAGGACTTACCGAAAAGACCATAAGCACCAGTACCCGCATCAAGTGTACCGGCGTTTACACCAAGTATGCGGCTCAGGGCTACGCACCTCAGTGCTGGATCTACGCCTCACACCTTACGCATGGCTCCGACAATGTCACCGAAGCTCTGCGAGATTCATGCAATATCTTCTTCTACACCGTCGGCAACAACCTCGGCATTGATAAGCTGGAAAAGTACGCAAGGCAGTTCGGCCTCGGCGAGAGCACCGGCATCGAGCTATATGAGGAGACCGGCAACATGTCCAACAGGGCAAACCACTATGAATACGCAGGTACGGAATGGGTCGTCGGCGATACGCTTCAGGCCGCCATCGGTCAGGCAGACAGCATCTTCACTCCGCTTCAGCTTGCAGAGTATTGCGCAGCAATCGCAAACAACGGTCAACGCCACTCGGCGTCCATCCTTAAAGAGGCCCGCAGCTACGACTACTCCGAAAAGATTGTGCAGCGCACGGAAGAAGTGCTGAGCACCGTCAAGACCGAGGACTATAACTGGAATGCCGTCCACAATGGCATGGAGCTCGTTGCAAAGCACCCTGACGGCTCGGCTTATGCCACATTCTATAATTACGGCGCTTCGACCGTTGCCTGTAAGACCGGCACGGCGCAGAAGGGCGAGAATATCACCAATGACGGTATCTTCATATGCTTTGCACCCGTCGAAGACCCCGAGATAGCGATCGCCGTCGTCATCGAGCGTGGCCAGTCCGGTTCAAGATGCGCCCCCGTTGCCCGCAGCATTCTTGAGACCTACTTCAGCATCAAGAGCGCAAGCGATGTAACCGAGACAGAGGGCTCGCTTTTGAAGTGATTTTTTGCCGAAAGGCATTGAAACACAGTGAATAATTGTTTATAATGTACCACAGTACGATCGGAATGAAGGATGATTATGAATATTGCATTGATGGCACACGACAGAAAAAAAGAATTGATGGTTCAGTTCTGTATAGCCTATTGCGGTATTTTGGCCGAGCACTCCGTTTGTGCGACAAATACCACCGGCAAGCTCGTGTCGGAGGCTACGGGACTGCCCGTGACGCTTTACATGCACGCCGATCAGGGCGGCGCACAGCAGATAGGCGCAAGAATAGCGTACAACGAGATAGACCTCGTTTTGTTCTTCTGCGACCCGTCCAACCCCTCGGGCTTTGACGATATCAACAAGATAGAGCGCCTGTGCGACCAGTATCAGATACCGTTTGCCACCAACGCCGCAACGGCGGAGGTGCTCGTGCAGGGACTGCGCCGAGGCGACCTCGACTGGCGCAATATCGTTAATCCCAAGCGCAAATAAGAGTAAAAAAACTATCATGCGGATGCTGTTATTCCGTTTTCGGAATAACAGCATTTGAAAGTTGACGGGAGTCGAACTCCCGTCAACTTAAGTTGAAAGGAACATGAAAATGGCGAAAGTTCAACCCCGCACCCTGTCGGGCTTTATGGAGCTGCTGCCCGCCCCGCAGGTCAAAATGGAGAAGATGATGGAAACGCTGCGCCGCTGCTACGGCGTGTACGGCTTCACGCCGCTGGACACTCCGGCGATAGAGTCTGCCGAGGTGCTGCTTGCAAAGGGCGGCGGCGAAACCGAAAAGCAGATATACCGCTTTACCAAGGGCGATTCCGACCTTGCGCTGCGCTTTGACCTCACCGTGCCGCTTGCAAAGTATGTTGCCGCAAACTACGGCAGCCTGACCTTCCCGTTCCGCCGCTATCAGATCGGCAAGGTCTACCGTGGCGAGCGTGCCCAGCGTGGCAGATTCCGTGAGTTTTACCAGGCCGATATCGATATCATCGGCGACGGTAAGTTAGATATCATAAACGAAGCCGAGATACCTGCGATAATTTACCGCACCTTTACAGAGCTCGGTCTTAAAAAGTTCAAGATAAAGGTCAATAACCGCAAGGTTTTGAACGGCTTTTACCGGCTTGCGGGCATGGAGGAGAAGGCCGGCGAGATAATGCGCACGGTCGATAAGCTCGACAAGATAGGCCCCAACAAGGTGCGCCAGATACTCATGGACGAGCTGCATATGTTCTCCCACAAGGCCGACGATGTCATGGACTTCATGGCCATGTCCGGCAGCATCGAGCAGGTCTTGAACGGACTTGAGCGCTACAAGGGCATGGACGAGATGTTCGACCAGGGTCTTGAGGAGCTCAAGACCGTCACCAAGTATCTTGCCGACTTCGGCGTTCCGGAGGAAAACTTCGCAATCGACTTATCCATTGCCCGTGGTCTTGACTACTACACCGGCACCGTTTACGAGACCGAGATGACCGAGCACCCCGAGATAGGCTCCGTGTGCTCCGGCGGCAGATACGATAACTTGGCCGAATACTACACCGACAAGCCGCTGCCCGGTGTCGGTATTTCGATTGGTCTTACAAGACTTTTCTATGTTCTCAACGAGCAGGGACTTTTGTCCGATGAGGTCGTCTCCGCTCCCGCCGATGCATTGGTCATCCCCATGAGCGAGGAGCTGGGCTATTCGATAGCGGCGGCAACCGCATTCCGTGACGCAGGCATCCGCACCCAGCTATACTGCGAGAAGAAAAAGTTCAAGGCAAAAATGAGCTATGCCGACAAGCTCGGCATACCCTTTGTCGTACTCATCGGCGAGGATGAGATGGCGGCAAATGTCGTAGCCGTGAAGAATATGCAAAGCGGCGAGCAGGTCAAGCTGCCCGTTAAAGACGCTGCGGCACTTATCAAGGCTGAAATCGACCGCCGTGCACACATTGCGGTCATCAAGGAGGGTTAATTATGACACAGTCCCGTACACACACCTGCAATGAGCTCCGATTGGAGCATGTTGGCCAGAAGGTCAAGATCGTCGGCTGGATGGAGAATGTCCGTGAGGTCGGCCAGAACTTCGCTTTCGTCGTCGTCCGTGATTTTTACGGCACCACTCAGGTCGTCGTTGAGACCGAGGACATGATGAAGGTCGTAAAGAGCATCAATAAGGAAAGCACCATTTCCGTCGAGGGTATTGTCCGTGAGCGTGACAGCAAAAATCCCAAGCAGGCCACCGGCGATGTCGAGGTCGTGCCTGAGAAGATAGAGGTTCTCGGCCGCTGCCGCTACAATGAGCTGCCTTTTGAGATCAACCGCAGCCGTGAAGCGGATGAGACCACCCGTCTCAAGTATCGCTATCTCGACCTCAGAAACCCCGCAGTCAAGCAGAATATCATCCTGCGCTGCAATGTCGTTGCGGCACTGCGCAAGGCGATGATGGAGCATGATTTTCTTGAGATAACCACCCCCATTCTCACCGCATCCAGCCCTGAGGGTGCAAGAGACTACCTTGTTCCGGCAAGAAAGCATCCCGGCAAGTTCTATGCTCTGCCGCAGGCACCGCAGCAGTTTAAGCAGCTTCTGATGACCTCCGGCTTTGACCGCTACTTCCAGATAGCGCCCTGCTTCCGTGATGAGGACGCACGAGGCGACCGCTCCCCCGGCGAATTTTATCAGCTTGATATGGAGATGTCCTTTGCCGACCAGAGCGATGTTTTTGCCGTCATTGAGGATGTCCTGCCGCCTATTTTCGCAAAGTACGGCAAATACGATATTGCCTCCGAAGCACCCTTTAAGCGCATCGGCTTCAACGAATCGATGGAGAAGTACGGTTCGGATAAGCCCGACCTGCGCATCGACCTTGTTGTTGAGGATATAACCGAGCTCGTGCAGGGCACGGAGTTTGCACCCTTTGCCGAGGGCAACACCGTCAAGGCCATCGTGGTCACCGACTGTGACATGACCCGCAAGCATATAGACAAGCTGTGCACCGAGGTCGAGGTGCAGGCGGGCGTGAAGCCCTACTGGTTCAAGGTCGACGAAAACGGCGAGCTTGCAGGCGGCGTTGCAAAGTTCCTGCAGGACAGAAAGCAGGCAGTTGTCGATGCGCTGAACCTCAAGCCCGGCTGCCTTGTCGGCGTAACGGCGGGCAAGAAGCTCGTTGCCCAGAAAACAGCAGGCGTCATGCGCAAAATGCTCGGCAACGCAGTGCCCGGCCACATGGATAAGGAGCGCTACGAGTTCTGCTGGATAGTCGACTTCCCCATGTACGAGATCGGCGAGGAGTCCGGCGAGCTTGAGTTCTGCCACAATCCGTTCTCCATGCCCAACGGCGGCCTTGAGGTTCTCGAAAAGGCCGAGAAGGGCGAAATTGACCCCTTGAGCATCACCGCATATCAGTACGACCTTGTCTGCAACGGCGTTGAGCTGTCTTCGGGCGCAGTGCGTAACCACGACCCCGAGATAATGATAAAGGCGTTTGAGCTCGTGCGTCTGGGCGAGGACGATGTCAAGGCAAAGTTCCCCGCAATGTACAACGCATTCTGCTACGGCGCACCTCCCCATGCCGGTATCGCCCCGGGCGTTGACCGCATGGTGATGCTGCTTGCAGGCGAGGAGTCGATCCGTGAGATAATCCCGTTCCCGATGAACAAGAACGCACAGGATGTCATGATGGGCGCACCGTCCGTCGTTGAGCAGAAGCAGCTTGACGAGCTGCACATCGCAATAGTCGGCGAGACCGAGGAATAAAAAATCAAAGGGCTGTTTCCAACACTTTCTTATAGGTGAGAGTATGTTAGCAACGATAAATTCCCTCGGTGTGAAGGGCATAGGAGGCTATGCCGTCACGGTCGAGAGCTTCGTTTCAAACGGACTTTTTAATTTTGATATCGTGGGACTGCCCGATGCCGCCGTCAAGGAGGCTCGGGAGCGTGTCAGGGCTGCAATAAAGTGCAACGGCTTCAAGTTCCCGGTCAGTCGTGTTACCGTGAACTTAGCTCCGGCTGACACGAAAAAAGCAGGCACGGTCTACGACCTGCCGATCATGCTTGGCATCCTTGCCGCCACCGGTACGATAAAGCAGCCGAGCGCCGACTGCGCCTTCTTCGGCGAGCTGGCACTCACGGGGGAGCTGCGCCCCGTCAACGGTGCGCTCCCCATGGCGCTTTGTGCGGCGAGGGAGGGCATAAAGAAGCTGTTTGTCCCTGCCGACAATGCCGAAGAGGCCGCCTATGCTGAGGGCGTGAGCGTGTATCCGGTGAAAAATGTGCCGGAGCTCATCGCACACCTCAGAGGAGAGCATGAGATAAGGCCGCTGCCGCAGGGCGAGATAAGTAAAAGTGATGTGAGCTACCCCGACTTTTCCGATGTCAAAGGGCAGGAGAATGTCAAGCGAGCCATGGAGATAGCCGCCGCAGGCGGGCACAATATTCTGCTCGTCGGCCCTCCCGGAGCGGGCAAAAGCATGATGAGCAAGCGCCTGCCGGGCATACTGCCCGATATGACCCGCGAGGAGATGCTAAAGTGCACGGAGATATATTCCGTAGCCGGGCTCACCGGCAAGTCTAACCCCATCATCGCCCAGCGACCGTTCAGAGCGCCGCACCACACCATGTCACCGGCTGCCATGTCCGGCGGCGGCGCAACGCCGAGACCGGGCGAGATAAGCCTTGCGCACAACGGCGTGCTGTTTTTAGATGAGTTTCCGGAGTTTCGCAAGGATGTCCTGGAGGTTTTGCGCCAGCCCTTGGAGGACAGCGAGGTCACCGTCTCACGAGTTGCCGGAAGCGCTACCTACCCGAGCAATTTCATGCTCGTGTGTGCAATGAACCCCTGCAAATGCGGCTGGTACGGTCACCCGTCGGGGCGCTGCCGCTGTTCGGCAAACGAGGTGCGCAGCTATCATAACCGCATATCCGGCCCGCTGCTCGACAGGATAGATATCATCGTTGAAGCCCCGGCGCTTGAGTACGAGGAGCTTAAAAACCGTGCTCCCGCCGAGTCGTCGGCCGAAATAAAAAAGCGTGTCGATGCCGCACGGAAAGCGCAGCAGGAACGCTTCAAAGATACCGATATAAATTCAAATGCGAATATGGACACGAAGGCACTCAACCGCTATTGTATACTCACACCCGAGTGCGAGGCGCTGATGCATCAGGCGTTTGACCGCATGGGCCTGACCGCCCGCAGCTACGACCGCATCCTGCGAGTGGCAAGGACGATAGCCGACCTTGAAGGGGCGGAGAACATCGAAGCGACCCACATCGCCGAAGCTATCCAGTACCGCACCTACGACTTCCGAGAAAACAAAAGCTGACGCACAAGCTGACGGAAGCCGGACATCTATCGGTTTTGACGGGCAGATTTCCGTTCGTGCTGCGCCGGAGAACTATTTCCGGCAAAACTGCGCAGCATCTGTCAGTGATGTTTTTCGAGGGATTTTCGGCTTTATTTTGGTGCGGGCGGGCTTTGTGCCCGGCAAGACGAAAAAAGGCGAAAAGCACCGAAAGGGCACCCTGACAGACGATAGGTGCTCGGCTTCCGCCAGCTTCATAAAAACGAAATGACCCTTGACCGCACGGTTTCTTTACACCGTTTCTAAAGCAGTCAAGGGTCATTTCATTGAATTCTTAGTATCTAACATCATTGGTTACCTCTCTTTCATCAGGCTGTGATGCCGCCGGTCGTTGGACACAAATTAAACACGGGAAGAACAATATTGTCGACTCTTTGGTCGTTTCCATAAGCGGAATAAGCTGAGTGTTTTTTGTCCTGTCGATATTCTGACTTCGGCATCGGTCCTCACTGTCGGCAAATCCGATTTCTGAGGACTTTCTTACTCGTACATCGGTATCACCCTTTCTGGTTATAGAGTAACAAACCGCAGTGCCAATTTCAAGAGTAATAATTTACGAATTTAAAGCGCAAGACTTGTGCAGCCATACGAAGTTTGATAAATTATTGTCAAAAGCCTTGACTTTGCCGCATTTGCGCAATATAATGAAAGTGTTGTGTGCCAAAACCGCAGGTCATCCTGCGGTTTTGTTGCGTTTGGAGTGCAAAGGTGTTATAATTACTGCGCTTTAGAAAAAATCAGGGAGACTGAAAGATGATAAATGATATTATTCTCCTCAAGCTCGGCGAGATAGTCCTCAAGGGACTCAACCGCCGAAGCTTTGAGCAAAAGCTCATCGGCAACATCAACCGCCGCCTGTCGGCTATCGGCAAGTTCAAAGTATACTGCATGCAGTCGACTATTTATGTCGAACCCGTGGACGAGACAAGTGACATGGACGCTGCGTTTGAAGCGCTCGGCAAGGTGTTCGGCATTGCGACCATGAGCAGGGCGGCCGGCTGCGAAAAGGATGCGGCGAAGATAGCCGAGCTTGCGATAAGCTACCTGAAGGACGACATGGAAGCTGCAAAGAGCTTCAAGGTCGAGGGCAAGCGCAGCGACAAGAGCTTTCCCATGACCTCCATCGAGCTTTCGCAGTATGTCGGCGGCGAGCTTGCCGAGGCATATCCCGAGTGCAGGGTCGATGTGCACGAGCCGGAGCTTGTGGTTCATGTCGAGATCCGTGACCTTGCAGCCTATGTCCATGCTGCGCCCACCCCGGGAGCCGGCGGCATGCCGGTCGGCTCGAACGGCATCGGCGTTACGCTGCTGTCCGGCGGTATCGACAGTCCGGTGTCGACCTATATGATAGCAAAGCGCGGTGTGCGGCTCATTCCCGTGCACTTTTTCTCCTTCCCGTACACCTCCGAGCAGGCCAAGCAGAAGGTCATCGAGCTCGCCGAGATACTGACTGCCTACTGCGGCAAAATGACCATCGAGATAGTGCCGTTCACGCACATTCAGGAGGAGATTCGGGCAAAGTGCCCCGAGGACTACTTCACCCTCATCATGCGCAGATTCATGATGCGCATCGCAAGCCGCATTGCCGAGGCAAACGGTGCAAAGGCGATAGTCACCGGCGAAAACCTCGGTCAGGTCGCAAGCCAGACCATGGAGGCAATGGCATCCACGCAGGCGGTCATCGATCTGCCGGTTTTGCAGCCGCTTATCGGCATGGACAAGGAGAAGATAGTGCAGATAGCCCGAAAGATCGGCACATTCGAGACCTCAATACTGCCGTATGAGGACTGCTGTACCGTGTTCACCCCCAAGCACCCCAAGACGAAGCCCAAGGTGCATGAGGTTGCGGAAATTGAGTCCGTTCTCGACATTGACGCACTTGTCGACGAGGCCGTTGCGGGCATAGAAAGGGTGAAGGTCGGATGATGGACAAGGTTCATAATGCCGAGATACTCTCCGTCGGCACGGAGATACTTTTAGGTCATACCGTAAACACCGACGCAAGCGACATTTCGCAGATGCTCTCGGAGATCGGCATAAATGTAAAGTACCACACCGTTGTCGGCGATAACCCCGCAAGGCTTGCCGATTGCATTGAAATTGCGAAAAGCAGGGCGGATATCATCATCTCCACCGGCGGTCTCGGCCCCACCTGCGATGATCTTACAAAGCAGACGCTTGCAAAAAGCTTCGGCCTTGAGCTTGAGATGAACGAGTACGAGCGCTCGTGCCTGTACGACTATCTCACCAACCGCGGCTACAGCAAGGAGATGACCGAAAATAACCTCCAGCAGGCCATGCTGCCTGTCGGCTGCACGGTTTTCCACAACGATTGGGGCACCGCCCCGGGCTGTGCCTTTGAAAAGGACGGCGTTATCGTTCTGATGCTGCCCGGCCCTCCCAAGGAGTGTAATGCCATGTTCAAGGCCTGTGCCGTGCCGTACCTGCGCTCGCTGTCCGATGAGCAGATAGTCTCACACGCTATCCATGTTTTCGGCATGAGCGAAAGTGCGCTCGACCAGCTTTTCCGTGACGAGATGAACGCCATGACAAACCCAACCATGGCGCCCTACGCCAAGGAATCCGACTGCCTTTTGCAGATAACCGCCAAGGCAAAGAGCGCCGAGGAGGCCGAAAAAATGATGAAGCCCGTCATAGAACACTGCTGCGAGGTGCTGGGTGATGTTGTTTTCGGCATAGATGTCGAGAGCGTCGAGGAGCGGGTCATGCAGCTTTTAAGTGAAAAGAAAATGACCTTCTCCGCAGCCGAGAGCTGCACCGGCGGCGAGCTTGCAAAGCGCTTTACCGATATGCCCGGCGCAAGCGAATTTTTCCTCGGCGGCGTGACTACCTACACAAACGGCGCAAAGGCAAAGCTTTTGGGCATAGACCCCGAGCTCATCGAGGCAAAGGGAGCTGTCAGCCGTGAGATCGCCATCGAGATGGCCGAGCGGGTGAGGGCGCTTTTAGGCACCGACATGGGTGTCGGCGTAACGGGACTTGCAGGCCCCGACGGCGACGGTGTTCACGAGGTGGGCACGGTGTTCGTGTCGCTGGCGACAAAAGACGGCACATTCGTGCGAGAGCTTCATGTGGGTGACCGGCGCACCCGCAGCTACATCCGCCGTGTTTCCGGCAATTTCGTGTTCGACATGATGCGCCGCTACATGATGGGACTCAAGATAGAACAATAAAAAATGCCCGTGCAGTTTTAAACTGCACGGGCTGAATTTTAAGTTAGATGAACAGGGCACTCAGCGCAATGAGATACTGTGCAAGCCAATAGGTGATGTGTACTGCACGGTTTTTACCGTTTGTCGGGTTGCCGCTGAAGCACTGCACGGAAAGAATACTGTCGCTGATGATAAAGCTCACGCCTGCAATGCCGAAAAGCAGCGTGCCGATGCTGAAATTAAAGATCGCAGTACCCACGGCGGACACGCCCATGAAGCAGACGAATGCGCAGTAGCCGGCAAGCGGGAAGTACAGCTTACCGAGCTGGAGGTCATGCTTTTTCGAGTTCTGATACTCAAGCAGCATAGCGATGATCAGAAGCGGGATGGCGGCGATCCATGCCTTGGGGGCGATGCTGTAAAGCGCTACGACATAGAAAACATGGCCGACCAAAAACGACATTGCGCCCGAAAGGAAGCACAGAGAAAACTTCTCGGTGAACACAAAGCGAAGAGCCAAAAGCTCGTCGCCCAAAAAGCCGAAGAACAGGCCGAACATCAATAGCACGGCAAAGTGGCGGTCTGTCGTGTGGAACACGGCGATTGCAGCTATCACGATGCAGCAGACGGTGGTCAGTCCTTTGAAAAGAACGGCCATGACGGGGTCGTTGTTTTCCGTGACCTGCGTAAATTTAAGGCCGAAGAACAGACCCGCAAGCACGAGAATGACGACAAAAGCTATGTACATAAAAAATACCTCCAAGTAATAATTCGATGGGGGATTGCAATAACTATACCACATGTATGATTATTTGTAAACAATTTATTAAGAAAGTAATGGGAAAACTGTTGCAAAAGCGCCGTTGTATGCTAAAATATATGCAGCAACTTGGATTTTGGAGATAAAGATATGAAAAACGAAAAAGCTGCAAAGGCACTGAGCGCCGTTGTTAACGGCACGGGAAAAACGCTTGAATTTATAGATAAGGCGGCAAGAAAGCTTGAGCCGCTGACGGGGCTGCCCATAATCGGCGGCACTATCGCCGATGTGCAGGATATCATCTCGATGCTGGACGACTACTATCACGGCAGATATAAAAAGATACCCACTGCGGCGCTTTTGGGTTCGCTGGGCATTATCGCCTATCTTGTGAGTCCTATTGATCTTATACCCGACAATGTGCCCATCCTCGGCTTTATCGACGATGCGTTTATTATAAACACCGTCGTCACCCTGTGTGTGGACAAGGAGCTTGAACGCTACCGTCAGTGGCGTAATGACACAATGATCGAAACAGTCTGAGCCTTTGGCTCGGACTTTTTTTTATGGAAATTCCGCCGGAGGGATAAAATTATTGTAAAAATGATACGAAATTGATCATAACGGAAAATTTAAGCTTTACATGCGGCAGATTTGCGGTAAAATATATTTGTGAGAATAGCGACTTTCTAAAATTGATCATATCCTTTTTTGTTATGGGAGAGAAATGTAATGGGAATTGCTGAAGTGCTTTCACTTCTCGGCGGCGTTGCGCTGTTTCTGTTCGGCATGTCGCTGATGGGTGACAGCCTTAAAATGGTTGCCGGCAGCAAGCTTGAGGTCGTGCTGTACCGCCTTTCGGGTACGCAGCTCAAGGGCATCCTGCTCGGCACGGGCGTAACCGCCGTCATACAGTCGTCGTCTGCGACCTCGGTCATGGTCGTCGGCTTCGTCAACTCCGAAATGATGAAGGTACGCCAGGCGATAGGCGTCATCATGGGCGCAATAATCGGCACGAGCATCACCGGTTGGATAATATGCCTTTCCGATATCGGGGGCAACACCTCCGGCTGGATGGAGCTTCTGTCGACGGAGACGCTGACCTCGGTCGTTGCGCTTATCGGCATCATTCTTTACATGTTCTCTGGCGATATGTCCCGCCGCCATGTCGGCGGTATACTAATGGGCTTTGCGGTACTCATGTTCGGTATGAAGGCCATGAGCGGCGCCGTCTCCGGACTGAAGGATGACGAAAATTTTGTACGCATACTCACCGATTTTTCAAACCCCATCCTCGGCATCATCGTCGGCATGGCGTTTACGAGCGTTCTGCAGAGCGCCTCGGCTGCCGTCGGCATTTTGCAGGCGCTTGCAATTACCGGCGCCGTGAGCTTTGAGGTCGCATTCCCCATCATCATGGGCATTGCCATCGGTGCTGCCGTTCCGGTGCTGCTGTCGGCAATGGGCGCAAGCGCAGACGGCAAGCGCACTGCACTTTCGTATCTCATTATTGACCTTTTCGGCGTTATCATCGTCAGCGTTATATTCTATGCCGTCAATGCATTCGTGCACTTTGGTTTTATGAGCCGAACCATGACGGCGGTGAGCATCGCACTCGTAAACACACTTTTCAGGGTCGTCATCGTCATGATACTTGCACCCATGACCGGACTTATCGAGAAGTTCGTTTCGCTCTTTGTCAAGGACGACAAGGAGCGCCTCAAGGGCCTGCGCGATATGGACCTTCTGGAGGAGCGCTTCCTTACTCATCCGGCGCTCTCTATTGAGCAGAGCCGCCAGGTCATAAACTCCATGGCACGCTGCGTCGTGAAGAATGTCACCGATGCGCTGTCGCTTGTGGATAAATACACTAAGGACGGCTTTGCCGATGTGCAGAAGGAGGAGGAGCTCGTCGACCGCTACGAGGATAAGCTTGGTACATATCTTGTTCAGATAACGAGGCTTGAGCTTACAAAGCAGCAGAATATCATGGTCGGCAAGTACCTGCACTCGATAACCGACTTTGAGCGTATGAGCGACCATGCGCTGAATATCGCAGAATGTGCGCAGGAGATGCACGATAAGAAGCTCAGCTTCTCAAAGTACGCAACACATGAGCTGTCTGTACTGCGCTCTGCTGTGTCGGAGATAGTAGCGCTGGCTGTAAAGGCTTTTGTCGAGGATGACCTCAGCATCGCATATCGCATTGAACCCTTGGAGGAGAAGATAGACAGCCTGTGCGACGAGATGAAGCTGCACCACATCAACCGCATTAGCGATGGTACCTGCACTTTGCAGCTCGGCTTTGTGTTCAACGACCTGCTGACCAATCTCGAACGCATGGCCGACCACTGCTCGAATATCGGCGTTGCCATGATAGAGCTTGCAAGCGGCGCACTCGAGACTCACGATTACTACAACAAGCTCATGGAGGAGACCACCGATCAGTTCAAGGAAAGCTTTGCAAAGTACGATGCAAAGTTCAAGCTCTGATATGATAAATACGACCCTTTGCTACATAGAGCACGGCGACGAGTACCTAATGCTCCACCGTGTGAAAAAGGAAAACGATATTAACCGTGACAAGTGGATAGGCCTCGGCGGCAAGTTTGAAAAGGACGAAAGCCCCGAGGAGTGCCTGCTGCGTGAGGTGTATGAGGAGTCGGGACTTCGGCTCACCTCGTGGCGCTACCGTGGCATCGTCACCTTTGTGAACACCGTCTGCCCGACCGAGTATATGCACCTGTTCACCGCCGATGAATTTGAGGGCGAGATAGGCGCATGCGACGAGGGCGAGCTTGAGTGGATCAAAAAAAGCGAGCTTATGAAGCTCACACTCTGGGAGGGCGATAAAATTTTCCTCCGACTGTTAGACGAAAACGAACCGTTTTTCTCGCTGAAGCTCAACTACGACGGTGACGAGCTGATATCGGCAAAGCTAAACGGCAAGAACATTTGAGACCCCATTCTCATACCATGAACCGAGAGGTGACGGTATGAGAATTTTTGTTGTTTCCAAAGGCGACAGCCTGTATTCCATAGCCCGCAAATTCGGCGTATCACCCACGGAGCTGAGCTACATAAACGCACTGTCGGATCCCGACCGGCTCACGGTGGGGCAGACGCTCGTCATCCCCGGGGGCAGCGCACCGCAGGGTCAAATAGAGGTAAACGGCTACGCCTACCCCAATATAAGCGACACCGTGCTTTCCGAAGCGCTGCCGTACATGACATTTCTGTGCCCGTTTTCGTGGCACATCGACGCTGCCGGCGGCATCACGCCGGTTGACGATAAGCGCATGATAAGTCGTGCGTATGAGACGGCGACTGCACCAATGCTCACCCTCACAAACATCGGCACATCAGGCGGCTTTTCGAGCGATATCGCCCATGCGATATTCACCGACGATGCAGCTCAGACCACGCTTATCGACAACATTCTTGCGGCGCTTCGCAGTCGTGGCTACTACGGTGTGAACCTGAATATCGAATATGTCTACCCCTTTGACAGAGCCGGGTACAACGCCTTTTTGAAGAAACTTTCCGAGACGCTGCACCCCAAGGGGTACTACCTCACGAGCGCCATTGCTCCCAAGACCTCCGATGACCAATACGGACTGCTCTACACCGCCCACGACTACGAAGCGCACGGCAGGTACTGCGACCGTGTCATCATTATGACCTACGAATGGGGCTATACCTACAGCGCTCCGCAGGCCGTGTCGCCGGTCGACCGGATGCGCAAGGTGCTCGACTACGCCGTGACGAAAATTCCCTCGGGCAAGATCTTACTCGGCTTTTCAAACTACGGCTACAACTGGGTGCTGCCATGGCAGCAGGGCAGGGCGGCTTCCGTGATATCCAACACCGCCGCCATGAACCTTGCGGCGGCCAACTTTGCGCAGATAAAATTCAACGAGCAGGCGCAGGCACCGTTTTTCAATTACACAGACCCATCCGGCGTGCGCCACGAGGTGTGGTTCGAGGACGCAAGGAGCGTCAAAGCCCGCCTGCAGCTGGTCTCGGAGTATAACCTTGCTGGCATCAGCTACTGGACGATAAACTATCAGAATCGAGCCGGCTTTGCCGTGCTGGAATCGATGCACGGCGTTGAGAAGATAATATGAAAAATCTGCTGTATCATACGATACAGCAGATTTTTATTTACGATTAAATTTACGATTAAATTCTCTCTGAAATGACCTGTGCGGCCTTTACGCCGGAGGCGGCAGCCTGTGCAAGACCACGGGTGATGCCTGCGCCGTCGCCGATGGCGAAGAAGTTTGAAAACTGCGTTTCAAGGTCGCCGGACAGCTCAAGACGGGACGAGTAGAACTTGACCTCGGCGCCGTACAGCAGCGTGTCATAGTTTGCCGTGCCCGGGGCTATCTTATCAAGTGCGTAGATCATCTCGATGATATCGTCAAGCTGCCGCTTAGGAAGCGCAAGGCTCAGATCGCCCGGAACCGCTGCCGAGAGAGTGGGGCGGGTCATCGATTGCGCAAGACGGTGCTCGTTCGTGCGAACACCCTTGACAAGATCGCCGAAGCGCTGAACGAGAACGCCGCCGGAGAGCATATTGCTCAGCGAAGCGATGTGCTTGCCGTAGCGGTACGGCTCGTCGAACGGCTCTGTAAAACGGTTCGAGACCAAAAGGGCAAAGTTTGTGTTATCGCTTTGCAGAGCGGGGTCGGAGTACGAGTGACCGTTGACGGTGTTGATGCCCTCTACATTTTCCGCAACGACATGGCCGTAGGGATTCATGCAGAAGGTGCGCACCTTGTCGCCGTACTGCTTGGTGCGGTATATAAGCTTCGACTCGTAAACGACATCGGTGATGTGCTCAAAAACCGTGGCAGACAGCTCGACACGCACACCGACATCGACCTGATTGTTTATAAGATGCACACCGAGCTTCTTGCACTGGTTTGCAAACCACTCGGCACCGCTGCGGCCGGGGGCTGCGATGAGGTACTTGCAGTCAACTATATCGCCGTTTTTAAGCGTCAGCGTATAGCCGTCACCCTGCCTGTCGATGGTCTCAACGGCGGTACGGAAGCGGTACTCGATGACATTTTTAAGGTCATCGTACATGTTCTGCAGGATACGCAGATTGTTCTCGGTTCCGAGATGCTTGACCTTTGCCTGCAAAAGGTGCAGGTCGTATTTGAGCGCCTCACGCTCAAGTGCCTTGGCCTCGGGAGTGTCGGTGGAGAAGGTCTTGTCCGTTGCGCCGTACTTCATGTTGACGGTGTCGACATAGTTTATAAGCTTCATGACCTCGTCGTCGTCCATGAAATCCGTGAGCCAGCCGCCGAAAGCGGTGGTGAAATTATATTTGCCGTCGGAAAATGCGCCGGCGCCGCCGAAGCCGCACATGGTGTCGCATACTGGGCAGTGGATGCATTCCTTGACCTTGCCCGCAACGATGGGGCAGTGGCGGGAGTATATATCGCCGCCCTGCTCAAGCACGACTATCCTAAGGTCGGGGTGACGGCGAATAAGCTCGTATCCGGCGAAAATTCCTGCGGTTCCGCAGCCGATGATGGCAACATCGTAATTTTTTTTCATAGTTTTCACTTCCATCCTTTATATAGGCCCAAAACAGCCCTGTGTATTATAGTGATTAAGTGGGGTATAGTAATTAATAAATTGTAAATTTTCTTTGTAAAACCCCTGAATATTGGACACATCCGCAAAGGTGTGCATCGCCCGTGTCTTGAAGAAATTTTGCAATTGGGGTAGAATGTTGGTAAAAAGAACAATGATAAGGTGGTGAGAGGAATGTCCGAAGGACCTGATACGAGAGATATCGGCAAGCAGCTGAAGCAGGAGGCGTTTTCCATACCCAATCTGCTGAGCTATTTTCGCCTGCTTTTGATACCGCTGTTCATTCAGCTTTACATGAACGAAAACTTCACCGAAGCGCTCATAACCCTCGCCGCCAGCGGACTTAGCGATGTCATCGACGGCAGGGTCGCACGAAAGTACAACATGGTGACCGACCTCGGCAAGGTGTTAGACCCCGTGGCCGATAAGCTCACGCAGTGCGCCATGATGTTCTGCGTCGCCATGCGCTATCCGGCGATGTGGTGGCTTTTGGGGCTTCATGTGGTAAAGGAGCTTATCATGATAGTCATGGGCTGGTATGTTCTTAAAAAGACGGATACCGTCAACAGCGCAATTTGGTGCGGCAAGCTGTGCACGGGCGTTATCTATGCCGTCATGATGGTGCATGTCATCGTGCCGACTATCCCGCAGACTGTGTCGGCCGCCAGCGCCGCAGTATGCGCAGGACTTATAATTTTGAGCCTTGTCGTTTACACGGCAAGATATATAAAGCTGCTCGGAGGGAAGAAATGAAGCTTTTGTACGGTATAATATATATAGCGGCGCTCGGTGTGCTGTCGCATTTTGTCGGACAGGCTCTGCCAAGGAATAAGTTTGACGCAAAAGGCTTTCCCTACCGCACGGCCGAATGGGAGAAAAACGGCAAGGTGTACGAAAAGTTAGGCATAAAACGCTGGAAGGACTATCTTCCCGACATGAGCAAGATAATGCCCGACATGGTCAAGAAGAAAATGACCGCCGCCAAGGAGCAGGGGACGGATGTGCTCATCGCCGAGACCTGCGTTGCCGAATGTGTCCACTGGGCGCTGATCGTGCTGTCGCTGGGGCTGTTCCTGTTCTGGCGAGGCGGCTGGGCGTTTGCTTTTTGGCTTGTGTATAATATTCTCGGCAATGTGCCGTTTATAATCATCCAAAGATACAACCGACCGAGACTTGTGATGCTCGAGGAGAGAAGAAAAAGGAGGCTTGCCAAGGCGTGAAGGTACTTATACTGAGCTGCAATACCGGCGGTGGACACAACAGTGCAGCGGCTGCGATAAAAGACTGTTTTGAGAAAAACGGCAGCCGGTGCGACATAGTAAACGCACTTGATTTTCTGCCCAAGGCAAAGGCGGAATTTATAAGCAAGGGGCATGTTCTTGCATACAAATACGCCCCGAAGCTCTACGGCGCAGGCTACCGCATGAGCGAGATGCTGCCGCAGAAGGGCTTGTATGAGCAAAACGCCAAGGGCGCCGATGAGCTGTACAAAAAGCTTTTCAGCGGTGGGTACGATATCGTTATAAGCGTACATATCTTTGCGGCTATGATGATGACCGAGCTTCGCATAAGCCGTGAGATAGATATCCCGAGCTTCTTTGTTGCGACCGACTACACCTGCTCCCCGGGTGTGTCGGAGATAGACGCCGACTGCTACTTTATCCCGCATGAAAAGCTGCGTGACGAGTTTATAAGTCAGGGTGTTCGGGCCGACAGGATAGTTGCCTCCGGCATCCCCGTGCGCAAGGAGTTTTTAAGCCGTACCGATAAGGCTGCGGCAAGGCGCACCCTCGGCCTTACCGAGGACGGCAGAGTGCTTCTCATGTGCTGCGGAAGCATGGGCTGCGGCCCTATACGCAGTATAGCCTACAAGATAGGCGAGGTGCTCGGCGAAAACGACGATCTTGTCATCATCTGCGGCAGCAACAAGCAGCTTGAAAAGGATCTGCAATTTTTGACCGGAGATGATATTCGCATCAAGATATGCGGCTTTACCGATAAAATGAGCCTGTACATGGACGCTGCCGACCTTATCATTACAAAGGCCGGCGGTCTGAGCACGACAGAGGCTGTCATGAAGCGCCTGCCGATACTGTATATCGACGCCGTGCCCGGCGTTGAGAGCCGCAACATCGAGTTCATGACCGGCAACTCCTATGCTCTTGAGGCGGACACCTCATCGGGCATGGTGAACCTTGTCGATACCTGCTTAAGCGGTGCTGTCGACCCCATGGTGATGGTGCGCAACCGTGAAAAGGACTTCCCGTTTAATGCCGCAAAGACGATATACGAGACTGTCTGCGCCCGCTTTGAGCGGTTTGACCGCTCCCGCTCGGAATCGAAGGCCGAACCGGAGAAAGCGCTTGCACGCTCAATGCCCGAGATGCAAAAGCGCATGATGCTCATCGTGAACCCCGTTGCGGGCAAGGGCGAGATGATGCGCAATATTGCCGAGGTAACCGGCATATTCATGGACGCAGGCTACACCGTGAGCCTGTTCCCGACAAAGGGTCGGGGCGATGCAACCGAGTTCGTCAAGGCCTACGCCAAGGACTTTGACATGGTCTGCTGCTCCGGCGGCGACGGCACGATGAACGAGGTCGCGAGCGGCATGATAGAAGCGGGGCTGAACCTCCCGATAGGCTATATGCCCTCCGGCTCAACGAACGATTTTGCGGAGTTCCACGGTATCAGCAGCGACATTAAAAAGGCCGCAAGGAACATCGTAGAGGGCAGCGAGCACCTTGTCGATGTCGGCAAGCTCGGCGATAAGTATTTCATAAATGCCGCCGACTTCGGTGCATTCACTTGGCTTCCGTACACAACGCCCCAGCGGCTTAAAAATAAGTTAGGCTTCTATGCGTATGTGCTTGACGGCATAAAGGATCTCAACAAGCTTCAAAGCGAGCACCTGCGTGTAACGATAAACGGTGTGACCGAGGAAAACGAGTTCGTTTTCGGCATTGTTGCATCCTCAAGCGGCCTTGCCGGTGCGCTCGACTACTTCGGGCAGAAGGTCGTGGCTGATGACGGCCTGTTCGAGGTGCTGTTCATCCGCCGTCCGACCTCGCCCATGGAGCTTCAGGCGACGATAAATGCTCTCGGCAGCCAGAGCTTAAATAACGACCTTATCTCCTTCTGCCGCACGGACAAGGTGGAGATAGAGTGCATTAAAAAGCTCACTTGGGCGCTCGACGGCGAAAAGTGCGTTGCCGGAAGCCATCACGAGCTTGAGAGCCTGCGCCGCAGGATTAAGATAGTGTTTTGACAAAAAAACTCGGACAGGCAGCTGTCCGAGTTTTATATTAGTTTGCGAGTGAGCTTCAAAAGCGGATTTAATAGAATGAGTGTGACGACAAAGTTTCCCGCACAGTGCAGCAGGTCGAAGGGAATGCCGCTTATCCGTCATATCCCACCGTCAGAGTGATTTCGTAGCTTTCTCCGTCGGCGATGGGAGTGTCGTCAACGCCGGTGCTGAGCATTTCACCGTTCTCTGAAAAGCACCACCACTCCTGCTTGGCGCTGTCGGCAGATTCGCCATCAACAGTGGTCACGAAAAGACCTTACCGGCTCTCATCGCCGGAGATGAGCTCCTCTTTTTCGAGCGCACCACGGAGAAATTGCTCATCTGTGGAAACGGTAAGCTGTTTCCGGCTTCCGTCAACTTTACGATTTGCGCCGTTCGTGCTATGATAGTCACGGTGATGAAAATGACTGATAAAAAGATAAAGCTCATTGCGCTCGACCTTGACGACACCACGCTGCGCTCCGATGCAAGCTTAGCGCCCGAGACGGCGCAGACGATAGCAAACGCCGTAAAATCGGGCACGCAGGTGGTCATAGCCTCGGGCAGGGCGTTTAAGTCCCTGCCGCAGTCGGTGCTGCAAATTGACGGCATCCGCTACGCCATTTGCTCAAATGGCGCATGCATCGAGGATATGTACAGCCGCACACGGCTTTTGAGCTTCACGCTCAGACCGCAGGTGGTCGAGCGACTCCTTGAGACCTTTAGCGGCGAACGCTTCGAGGCGTTTGTCGACGGTCAGCCGTATTGCGACGGCGAGTATTACCGGGAGCCCTTGCGCTTCGGCTGCTCTCCGGCGTATGTCGATTATGTGAAAACGACCCGCATCCCCGTTGACGATATGCCGGGCTTCATGCGGCGGCACATCGCCGAGCTTGACAGCGTGGATATCATGTGCGGAACCTTGGAGCACAAGGCTGAGCTCTGGGAGAAAACAAAGCGGCTTTCCGATGTGTATGTCACGAGCTCCTCACCGAGACTTATCGAGATATCCGCCGCCGAAGCAGGCAAGGGTGCGGCATTGCAAAGACTTGCACAAATTCTGAACATCCCGCCGCAGCACATCGCCGCATTCGGAAACGGCGACAATGACGCAGACATGCTCGCCTTTGCGGGGCTTGGAATTGCGGTCAAAAACGCAAGCAAGCGCTGCCTTGCCGCCGCAGACTACATCTGCCCGACAAACGACGAACACGGCGTTGCAATAACGATAGAAAAACTGCTCGCATCAATTTGATGCGAGCAGTTTGTTGCTTATACTTATAAACTTAACCGTTGCGCTGCTTATAGAGCTTGGACGCAAAGTACATGGGGATAAGCGACAGCAGTGTGACGATGGCGGCGGCGATAAACAGCTCGTTTACCGGCAGGTAGCCCTCGGCAATCTGCGTGATATCATAGCCCAAAGCCTGCGCCTCGGGGCCGGTGACGAACTTGAGGTTGCCGTCGATGACGACCTGATACACCTTTTCGCCGAACGCACGGCAGATGGGGTCTGCAAGCAGCGGGCCTGCGATCATCGGGAAGAACACGAAGAACATGATGCGGATGCCCTCGAACTGACCACGGTGCTCCTCAGGGTACAGGCGCTTCATCCACACGGTCATCGACTGCATGAAGATGACATAGCCGATGCCGACGAGGATAATGCCGACAAAGCACGGCCAGTTTGCGGCGATATTCAGCGCATTTTCCGTGTCGAAGCTGTCGGCCATATTGCCGACGACGAAGAACACGAACAGGCAGCCGAGTATGCTCAGCGCCGTTGCGAGGAATGCAACAAACGGCACCTTTTTGTTGTTGATGATGCCGACAAAGGGAATGGAGATAAGCACGGCGATAACGAGCGGGATGCCTAAAATGAGGCTCGGGTCATTAAAGCCGAGAGTGTAGTTCATCCAGTTCATGATGTGGATGAAATAGCAGTTGTAGCCGATGAAGAAGATGCACAGCGTCAGGAAAACGAGAGCAAGCTCCTTGTTTGCGACAAAGCGCTTAAAATTAAAGGTTGAGCCGAACTGGTGCCAGAACGAGCCGTCCTTGACGGGTTTCAGTTTTGGGTCGTCCTTGAGGAGGAAGAACGACGCTATACCCACCAAAATGGTCACCGCACCGGCAATGGTGAAAAATGCGATGTAGCCGCCCTGCGGGTTCGTGCGGGTGAGGTACTCGCTGTTAACGAACATGCCGCCGACGAGCGTGCCGACAAGGGTGCCGATAACGGGCAGGGTTGCGGCGACTGCGCCTATCTGACCTGAGTTTGAGTCGTCCATCATGTCGGCATACCATGCGTTGTAGCCTGCGTCGTTTGCCATGGAGCCGAAGAAGCTCATGATGGTGTCGGCAGCGACAATGGTAACGCCGATGAGCATGACATTGTTGTAAATGCTGTCACGCAGGTAGTGGGTCATGCCGAATGCGATGGTGAAGACGCCCCACAGAATCGAGCCCAATGTGATGAGCTTTTTGCGTGAGCCGATGCGATCCGACAGTGTTCCGAAAAACAGCGCCGAGAAGGTGGTTGCGGTCGCCGAGCAGATGGTCATAGCCGTCACAACGCCTAACTGAGCACCGAAGTCCGAGTACAAAAAGTTTGCAAACCAGTTATTCTCGATGACCCAGGCTATCTGCGCCGAGAAGCCGATGACGAGCAGCAGCGTCCAGTTAAGAGCACCTATGCCCTTTTTCTTTGCGGGTATTTTTTCTCCCATTATTCATCCTCTTTCCTATGAGTATTTATAAATTCCGTAACTAAGCTCTTGTATTTTTCGTTCTCGACCATGAAGCTTGCGGCGTGGCCGGCGCCCTTTGCTATGAGAAGAACCTTGTCCTGCACGCAGGCATCATAAATGCGCATTGCCATGTCAAGCGGGACATACCTGTCGCAGTCGCCGCAGATGTAAGCAAGCGGCAGCTTCGACTGCGCCATGCTGCGCACCGAGTCGCCGTCTGTAAAGCCATAGCCTGCGACCATGCGGTTCACGGCCTCGAAAATGTTTACAAACGGGGTGGCGGGCAGGTGGTACATGCCGCCGACGAGGTTTCGAAACACCTCGTTGGTGCTCGAAAAGCCACAGTCGGCGATAATGCCGCACACGGCGGGGTCAAGCTCCAGGTCTGCACTCTGCAAAATGCTTGCTGCGCCCATGGACATACCGTGCAGGAATATTGAGGTTCCCGGGAACAGCTCGGCGGCTTTTTTCGTCCAGCGCTGCACATCGAACCTGTCGAGTGCGCCGAAGCCGATGTATTTGCCCTCGCTCTTGCCGTGGGCCCGCATGTGCAGGTACACAAGGTTGTACCCCAAGCTGCGGTAAAAGTCATACATTGCGGCAAAGTCAAACGCAGGCTCGGACTTGTAGCCGTGGCAGAATATCACAGTCACACCGGTGTCGGGCTCGCCGCGCAGGAAGTCTGCCCGGAGCGTGAGAGAGTCAAACGAGCGTATCTCCGCCGTTTCAAACGGAAGCTCACGAAACGGCCGGAACTTCGGGATATTATACGCCCAGAGCGCATCACCCGTCGGCTCAAGAAGGCTTGAGGATTTGCCGCCGTTTTCGGGCGATTGGATAATATCCTGCCGTTTTATCAGTAGGCAAACGAAGGTATAGCCTATGACGAGGCATATTAAAAGCAGCACGGTCACGGCTGCCCAAACGATAAGAAATGCTTTCATACATATATAATACTTTATCTTGAAGAAAAGGGCAAGATATTATATAATAGGAAGGTAAATTAAATGCAAAGGAGAAGCAATATGGAAAAGCCCAAAGTATATTTCACAAGAGATCTGAGCCCTGCGGGTGCGATCAGAGCGTTTGATATGCTTGGCATTAAGCTTGAGGGCAATGTCGCCGTGAAGCTGCACTCCGGCGAGCCCGGCAATCAGAATTTCCTGCGCCCCGCCTTTATGAAGGATATAGTCGAGCACGTAAACGGCACTATCGTCGAGTGCAACACCGCATACGACGGCGGCCGCAACACCACCGAGGCGCACAAAAAGACCATGCTCCTGCACGGCTGGACGGAGATTGCCGATGTCGATATCATGGACGCAGAGGGCGAGATGGAGCTGCCTGTCCACGGCGGCAAGCATCTTGATGTAAACTTCGTCGGCAAAAACCTCGCCGATTACGACAGCATGCTCGTTTTGTCCCACTTCAAGGGTCACCCCATGGGCGGCTACGGCGGCGCACTTAAAAACATCTCCATCGGCATTGCCTCATCCCACGGCAAGGCATATATCCACGGTGTTAAGGATGTAAACGCAATGTGGACGGCAGATCACGATAGCTTCCTTGAGTGCATGGCGGATGCTGCAAAGAGCGTTGTTGAGTATATGCACGGGAAGATGGCGTATGTAAACATCATGTGCAACATGTCCGTTGACTGCGACTGCTGCGCAGTTGCCGCCGACCCCAAGATTAAGGATATCGGCATCCTGTCATCCCTCGACCCCGTGGCACTCGACCAGGCCTGCCTCGACCTTGTGTACGCAAGCGACGACGAGGGCAAGGCCGACCTCATTGAGCGTATCGAATCCCGCCACGGCGTGCACACCATCGAGGCCGCAGCCGAGATCGGTGTCGGCAGCCGTGAATATGAGCTCATCGACATGGATGTAAAATGAAAAAGCTTGTACTCGGCATACTCGCACATGTGGATGCCGGAAAAACGACCTTGTCGGAAGCCATGCTCTACACCTGCGGAAGCATCCGCAAGTTAGGCAGGGTAGACCACAAAAACACCTCGCTTGACAGCCACGAGCTTGAGCGGGCGAGGGGCATAACGATATTTTCAAAGCAGGCGCAGCTTAAAACCGATAAGGTCGAGCTGTGCCTGCTTGACACGCCGGGACATGTGGATTTTTCCGCCGAGACCGAGCGCACCCTGCAGGTGCTTGACTACGCCGTGCTCGTCATTTCCGGAACCGACGGCGTTCAGGCACACACGGAAACGCTCTGGCGGCTTCTGAGAAAGCACAGCGTCCCTACGATAATTTTCGCAACGAAGATGGATCTCACGGGTGCGGATAAAAAGCGCATACTCGAGGATATACAGGAGCATTTGACGGATAACTGCATCGATTTTTCGGCAGAGCACGATGCGGCTTGGTGCGAGACCGCCGCAATGTGCGACGAGCAGACGCTTGAAAGCTACATGGAGACAGGCAGTGTTCCAGACGGCGATATCACACGCATGGTCGCCGAAAGAAAGCTCTTTCCCGTGCTGTTCGGCTCGGGACTTAAACTTGACGGCGTGGGCGAGCTTGTTCACTTCCTTGAGGACTACACCGTGCAGCCGCAGTACGGCGATGCCTTTGGCGCAAGAGTGTTCAAAATTCTGCGTGACACGAAGGGCACCCGACTTACCTGCATGAAAATTACCGGCGGCAGCCTTAAAAACCGTGACGAGATAAACGGCGAAAAGGTCACGGGCATCCGCATTTACTCGGGTGCAAAGTTTGAAGCCGTCGATGAGGCGGCAGCGGGCACCGTATGCGCCGTTCAGGGCTTGTCGGAGACTTCCCCGGGGCAGGGGCTCGGCTGCGAAAGCGAGGGTACTGCGCCTGTTTTGGAGCCGGTGATGGCCTACCGCATCAACCTCCCCAAGGGCGTTGACGCACGCACGGCGCTTCCGAAGCTGCGGCAGCTTGAGGACGAGGATCCCATGCTGCGCATCATGTGGAACGAGCAGCTCAGGCAAATTCGTGTTCAGCTTATGGGCAGGGTGCAGACCGAGGTGCTGTGTGCGCTCATAAAGGAGCGCTTCGACATGGATGTCACGATGGATCTCGGCGGCATCATGTACCGTGAGACGATAAAAGCGCCTGTTTTAGGTGTCGGACATTTTGAGCCGCTGCGGCATTATGCCGAGGTACACTTGGTGTTAGAGCCGACCGAACAGGGCAGCGGTATAAGCATTTGCAGCGACTGCCCCGAGGATATGCTCTCTCGCGAGTGGCAGCAGAGCATTCTCACAAGTCTCGCATCAAAGGAACACAAGGGCGTGCTCACAGGCTCGCCCATAACCGATATTCGCATCCGGCTCATCGCCGGCAGGGCGCATGTCAAGCACACCGAGGGCGGCGACTTCAGAGAGGCCGCCTGCCGTGCGGTGCGTCAGGGGCTTATGAAGGCCGAAAGCGTGCTGCTTGAGCCGTGGTATGAGTTCACGCTCGAAGTGCCGCCGGAGCAGATAGGCCGTGCCATAAGCGATATCCGCGCCATGAGCGGCGAATTTGAGACCGAGAGCAGCAGTGTCATACACGGGCTTGCGCCGGTTTCCGAGCTCAACGGCTATGCCGCCGAGCTTGCGTCCTACACCTCCGGCAGGGGCAGACTCACGACCATGCCCGCAGGGTACAGGCCCTGCCACAATACGCAGACGGTGCTCGACGGCATCGACTACGACCACGAGGCCGACCTTGAAAATACGCCGGACTCGGTATTCTGCTCGCACGGAGCGGGTGTTGCCGTCAAGTGGGATAAGGTCGCCGAACACATGCACATTGACACCGGCTACGGCAGGGAAAAGACCTCCGAGCCTGTGTACCGCCCCCGCAACTTCAGCCTTGACGACAAGGAGCTTGAGGCGATAATGGAGCGGGAGTTCGGCCCTATCCGCCGCCGTGAGTACACCAGACCCGTGTCGGCAGCAACGCAAAATGTCGTTATCGAGCCGACGAAGCGGGAGTACCTCATCGTCGACGGCTATAACCTGCTGTTTGCGTGGGATGAGCTAAACGAGCTTGCCAAGGACGACCTTGACCTTGCAAGGACACGGCTAATTGATACCTTAAAAAGCTATCGTGGCTTTAAGGACTGCGAGCTCGTCTTGGTATTCGACGGCTATAAGGTCGAGGGAAACCCCGGCGAAAAGGAAACCGAGGGTATCCACATTGCCTACACCAAACAGAACGAGACCGCCGATATGTATATCGAGAAGCTTGCAAACGACATCGGCAAAAATTACGCCGTGCGGGTCATCACAAATGACAGCCTTATCCGTCTGTCGGCGCTGCGCTCGGGCGTTCTGCGTATGTCGTCGGGCGAGTTTATAAACGAGCTTAAATTTGCAAAGCAGCAGATTGCGGAGTATCTTGATGGAAAACGATGAACTTTTAAAAAGAGCGGCAGACCTGGCTGAGCGCTGCGAGCGGACAACATCCGTCACGCACACGGCGTTTTTGACGCCTGCCGAGCAGTTTGCACTCACAAAGTGGGCGGCTGCGGCAGACTGCAAAATGGTGCTTACCGGCGGACACCCAGACTGCGAGCGCAAGGCTGCGTTCTTCCTGCCGTTTTATATGGAGCCGGACGATCTGGACGCTGCCGATTACATCTGCGCCGTCACCGCAAAGGCGGGCTTCGGCGAGCCTGCGCACCGTGATTATATGGGCGCTGTGCTGGGACTCGGCATCAAGCGTGAGTGGCTCGGCGATATCTGGGTGACCGGTGACACGGCGACGATATTCTGCCTGCCGAGCGTTGAGCGGCACCTGCTCGACGGGCTCGACAAGGTCGGCAGATATGGGGTCAAGACCGCAAAAATCGAACTCAACGAGCTTAAAGCGCCCGAACGCAAGGTCAAAAAGGTGACCTTTTCGGTCAAGAGCCTGCGCTTTGACGCAGTGTGCGCCGGAATGTTCAATCTCTCCCGCACCGCCGCTGCCGAGCGCATAACGGCAGGTGACGCAAGCTTAAATTACTCCGTGTGCATGAAGCTTGACAGCGCTGTTCACGAGGGCGATGTCATCTCCCTGCGAGGCTGCGGCAAGGGTACGGTCGGCGCAGCGGGCGGCATATCCAAAAAAGGTCGGCAGTTTATATCAGCAGAGATCTACAAATAATAAACAGGGCTTAACAACCCTGTTTTTATTATTTTCTATATAATTCGTAAAAATATTTATATAAAACACTTGACAAATTAGAAAAATGAGACTATGATAAGCTCAAAGGGAAAAAAGAAAGGCGACGAACATGAAAAAGACATTATACAGCTTAATGCTCAGTGAAGATGTGGTTGCCGAGGTAGATCGTCTGGCGCACCGTATGGGAACCAACCGCTCGAACCTCATCAATCAGATCCTTGCCGAGCATGTTGATCTGGTCACCCCGGAACGCAGGATAAACGACATTTTCACTGCTATCGAGCAGCTCATGACCCCGTCAAGGGAACTTGTGCCGTTTGTCTCGCCCAATGCGATGACCATGTCGCTCAAGTCCTCACTTGAGTATAAATACCGCCCGACCGTCAAGTACGAGGTCGAGCTGTACCGTGGCGACAGCGACTGTCTCGGCGAGCTGACCGTCATTTTCCGCACACAGTCGGCGGCGCTAATCCGCTCGATGAGCGAATTTTTCCGCATTTGGAAGAGCATCGAGGATGCTCACCTGCGGCCGCTTTTGGGCGCAAACGCACCGAAGTATGCGCTTTACGACGGAAAGTTTATCCGCTCCATCGCAATTCCGAGCCGTGATTGCAGCTCCGAGGAGCTTGCAAGCGTGCTTTCGGAATACATCAAGCTCTTCGACTCAATGATGAAGGGCTACCTCTCCGGACGCTTTGATGCAAGGGATATCGAGGCATGCTACTTCTCGTTGCTCAGAAGGATGGAAATTTTGATATAAGGAGGTCAGTGCCATGAATGCACAGAACTTCACCCAGAAAACAATTGAGACTATACAGACTGCGCAGTCGATGGCGCAGGAGAATCAGAACCAATATATAACGCCGGAGCACATCCTGTATGCTCTTGTCGATCAGGACGGCGGACTCATCCCGTCGCTGCTGGGCAAGATGGGCGTTGACTGCAACACCGTGCTTGCAGAGCTCGACACCGCAATTGCGGCGCTGCCCAAGGTCACGGGCGACACGGATGTGTACCTGTCCCGTGAGGCCGACAGGGTGATGCAGGCAGCCGAGAAATCGGCAAAGAGCCTCGGCGACGAGTACCTTTCCGTCGAGCATTTGATGATAGGTATTTTTGCCGCCGCAACGCCGGCAGTGAAGCGCATTTTGGCAGACCACGGCATCACGAAGTCTGCTTTTACCGCCGAGCTTGCCAAGGTAAAGAACGGCCCCGTTACGAGCGATAACCCCGAGAATACCTATGACGCACTTAAAAAGTACGGCACCGACCTTGTCGAGCGTGCCAGAAAGCAGGAGCTTGACCCGGTCATCGGCCGTGATAACGAGATAAGGAATGTCGTCCGCATCCTGTCGAGAAAGACGAAGAACAACCCTGTTCTCATAGGCGAACCCGGTGTCGGCAAGACCGCCATCGCCGAGGGGCTTGCCCAGCGTATCGTGCGTGGTGATGTCCCCGAAGGACTTAAGGATAAGACAATATTCTCGCTGGATATGGGCGCACTGATAGCCGGTGCAAAGTACCGCGGCGAATTTGAGGAGCGTCTGAAGGCCGTTCTGGAGGAGATCAAGCAGTCCGAGGGCAAGATAATCCTCTTTATCGATGAGCTGCACACCATAGTCGGCGCCGGCAAGACCGAGGGCAGCATGGACGCAGGCAACCTGCTCAAGCCTATGCTTGCACGAGGCGAGCTGCACTGCATCGGTGCGACAACGCTCGACGAGTACCGCAAGTATATCGAAAAGGACGCAGCTCTTGAGCGTAGGTTCCAGCCTGTCATGGTCGATGAGCCGACGGTCGAGGACACAATATCCATTCTCCGTGGCCTCAAGGAGCGCTACGAGGTGTACCACGGCGTTCGCATCCACGATAACGCCCTTGTCGCTGCCGCAACGCTTTCCGACCGCTATATAACCGACCGTTTCCTGCCTGATAAGGCAATTGACCTTGTCGATGAGGCATGTGCACTCATCCGCACGGAGATAGACTCCATGCCCGCAGAGCTTGACGATGTCCGCCGCAAGATAATGCAGCTCGAGATCGAGGAAATGGCGCTTAAGAAGGAGACCGACCGTCTCTCGATGGAGCGTCTTGAAAAGCTCAGCGAGGAGCTTGCAAACCTCAAGGATAAGTTCAAGGAGCAGAAGTCCCGCTGGGAAAGTGAGAAGAGCAGTGTTGATGAGGTCAAGAACCTCAAGGCCGAGATCGAGAAGATGCACGCCGATATCGAGAATGCCCAGCTCAGATACGAGTATGAGACCGCCGCAAAGCTCAAGTACTCCGACCTGCCCGCACTTGAGCGTAAGCTCCAAGAGGCGGAGAAAAACAGCGAGGAGCGCAAGTCAAACAGCATGGTGCATGATACCGTGACCGAAGAGGAGATAGCCGGTATCGTCGCAAAGTGGACGGGCATCCCCGTGGCAAAGCTCATGGAGGGCGAAAGAGAAAAGCTTTTGCACCTTGACGATGTTCTCCACCGCAGGGTGATAGGTCAGGACGAGGCCGTGCAGAAGGTCACCGAGGCCATTTGGCGCTCCCGTGCCGGTATCGCAGACCCGAACCGTCCCATCGGCAGCTTCATGTTCCTTGGCCCGACCGGCGTCGGCAAGACGGAGCTTGCAAAGGCGCTTGCCGAGTGCCTGTTTGACGATGAGCACAACATCGTGCGTATCGATATGACCGAGTACATGGAGAAATTCTCAGTCTCCCGCCTTATCGGTGCACCTCCCGGATATGTCGGCTATGACGAGGGCGGCCAGCTGACCGAAGCCGTGCGCAGAAAGCCGTACTCCGTCGTCCTGTTCGATGAGATCGAAAAGGCGCACCCGGATGTTTTCAACATTCTGCTGCAAATCCTTGACGATGGCAGAATTACCGACTCGCAGGGCAGAACGGTCGACTTCAAGAACACCATCATCATCATGACCTCTAACCTCGGCAGTCAGTATCTGCTCGACGGCATCGACGATGACGGCAATATCACAGAGGACGCTAAAAACAGCGTGTTCGGCGAGCTGCGCAGACAGTTCAGACCGGAGTTTCTCAACCGTCTTGACGAGATCATCTGCTTCAAGCCCCTCACCAAGACAGAGCTTAACGGCATCATCGATATCCTTACGGAATCGCTCAAAAAGCGTCTTGCCGACAAGACCTTGGGTCTTGAGATCACCGACGCCGCAAAGCAGCTCATCATCGAGCGTGGCTTTGACCCCGTGTTCGGCGCAAGACCGCTCAAGAGATACCTGCAGGCAAGCGTCGAGACGCTTATCGCAAAGACGATACTGTCCGGCGAGATGGAAGCCGGCCATGTCATCACGATCGATGTCGAAAACGGCGAGCTCGTTTGCAAATGATAAGAAAAAATCCCGAATCTTCACTGATTCGGGATTTTGTATTTATTGTCTTCAAAAAATTCGAGCACGACTTCGATAAAACGCTCCGTTGCCGGTGACGGGCGACGGCCTTTCTTGACGGCAACGCCGATATCACGGTACTGCGGCGGATCAAACTCTTTAAGGCAGATGTTAAACGGCATGCGCTTTGTAACAAGCTCCGAGAGCATCGAAACTCCCAGACCGCTTTCGACCATCGCCATGACCGAGTAGTCGTCGTTGACCTCACAATAGGTGCTCAGCGGCGAGCTTATAAGGTCCTTGAAGCTTTCATATATCTTCGAGACCTCGTTGTTCGACTCCTCCGTGAGCCTGACGATGCGTTCCTGACTCAGATTCGCCATTGGGTAGACCCTTGCATCCGCCAGCGGGTGATCCGGCGGCAGAACGGCGAGCATACGGTCACGCATGAGCATCGTTACATCAAGGTCGGGCGAGAATGGGGCGCTTATAAAGCCGCAGTCAATTTCTCCAGCGCACAATGCGTCCTCGGTGTCCGAATACTCCATGTTCTGAAGCTGAAAGATTATCCTCGGATAGCGCAGCTCAAACTCCTTGAGTATCGCAGGCAGGCACTGCGTGGAAAAGCTCGAGCACGAGCCGATGCGGATGAAGCCGGTCTCCAGACCCTTGAGGGCGTTTGCCTGCTCCTGCAATGCCTCGAAGCGAGAGCACATTTCCTTTATATACGGCAGCAGCATAACACCGTCGGACGACAGTGACAGGCCGCCCCTGTTTCTGCGCAGAAGATTGAGGTTCCAGTCATCCTCGAGGTCGGCGATCATGCGACTGACGGCGGACTGAGTGTAGCCCATTGCCTCGGCCGCCTTGGTAATGCTGCCGAGCTCGGCCACCTTGACGAATGCCTGATATTTCTGTATCGCCATAAAAACCTCCCGATACTCATTATTCATGCCGCAGCATGAGGGTATGCGTTTGTGTAATACTCGGTCAGTATAACCTATCTGTAAAGAATAATCAAGGGTGAATAAATTAACTATATTCCAAAAAATCATAATCATTATGAATTTTATTCTCTTGCGTAATAGGGACGCACAGTGTATATTATAGCCGAAGCGAAGACAGATACACGATTTGTCCATACTTTCTTTATTATCCTTCAGGAACTCTCCATCCTGATAAATAATTATCTCCATCTCCCCAATTGTTCGGCACTGTTACCGACCGGTGCCGTCAAAAAAAGACTGACGCAGAGTTTTCTGCGTCAGTCTTTTTTTGTTTGATTACTTGTCGAAGGAATCGACGCTTGCCATGAACAGGCTGTTTTCGGCATCCGAGGGGATGAGGAAGCCGTTTCTCGGCGAGACGGAGAAATCCTCGACGGCGGGGCCGTCCATGAGGCAGCTGCGCTTGAACTGCTGCGAGAAGTAGCGCTTGCAGTAGCTGCGCATCCACTTGATAAGCTCCTCGTCGGTAAACTCGTCGCCGTATGCGACCTTTGCGATACGCAGGGTCTTTGCGGGGCTGAAGCCGCAGATCATCATCTTGTGGGTGAAGAAGTCCTGCAGGCTGTAAGAGCCGACATTCTCCTCACTCTTCTGCTCAATCTGATCGTCGTGGATGGGCAGAAGCTCGGGCGTTACCGGGCAGTCGAGAACATCCCACAGTGCATCGGCAAGGACTTTGTCCTCGGTGTGCTGGGCAATGTATCTCACGCCTGCACGAACCTGAGTTTTGGTAAGACCCATGTTGACATCGTACATGCTGGTGTGGTCGCCGTTGTAGGTGCACCAGCCGTCGACAAACTCGCTGAGATCCTCGGTGCCGACATCAAGACCGTTGACCTTGTTTGCAATGTCCATGAGCACCTGCGTGCGCTCACGAGCCTGGGCGTTTTCAAATGCGATGGAGTAGTCGTCGTGGGCATGGCCGATATCGTCAAAGTGCTTGTACACGCTCTCGCCGATATCGATTACACGAACCTCGGCGCCGACCTGCTCGGCGACGATGATGGCGTTGGACTTCGTGCGGGAGGAGGTGCCGAAGCAGGGGAGGGTGCAGGCAACGACATTCGTTGAAGGCAGTCCCATTCTCTTCATTGCCTCGGCGCAGACCATGACGCACAGGGTCGAGTCAACGCCGCCGGAGATGCCGACGACGCAGTGGTCGAGACTTGCATACTCCATGCGCTTTACAAGGCCGGACACCTGAATGTCTATCATGCGGCGGCAGTAGTCGCCCATGTCCTTTTCGTACTCGGGCAGATGCGGCAGCTTGCGGTAGCTGCGGGTAAGCTCGGTCTCGGCAAACTCCGTGCCCCACGAAACCTCGAAGTGGGGGTACTTGCCTGTGCCGTAGATCTTTTCCTTTCTGCGCAGGTTCTCAAGATAATCAATGTCGAGCTCGGTGATGACCATGCAGTCGGCACACTCATCGGAAGCAAGCACGCTGCCGTTTTCGGCGACCATGCACAGACCGGAGAAAACATTGTCGGTCGTCGATTCGCCCTTGCCGGGGGCGGCAAGGATCATGCCGCACTTGAGGTGCTTGGAGCGGTACTTGATATCCTCTGTTGCATCGTGGGTGGAGTAGACCGTTGCGGGGAAGGACGCCATGCTTGCGATAACGGTTGCACCTGCAAGAGCGTGGCGTGCAGCGGGAGACTCAATTGCCTTTGCGTCATTGCCAAGCTCAACGGCCACGGAAAGACCGGGCAGCACGGAGCTTGTGAACAGCGCCTCGCTGCTCAGGAAGCAGTCAAACAGACCGCTCACATCGGCGTTTACATCGACGCTTGAAAACAGCGTGCCGTCGACCTCGGTGCGGGGAACCATGCCTAAAAGCTCACCGTTGCAGATAACTGCGGCAACGCTGTAAAGGCAGCCGCCACGGGGTGCGTAGGGCAAACCGACTATTGCTAAAATGTCCAGACCGCGGGTGGCCTCGATGACCTTGACGAGGGCGTTTTCCGCGCCTCTTAAAATTACGCTGTGACCGATGAGATCATAGCAGGAGCAGCCCGTGAGGGTCAGCTCGGGAAAAACGATGATCTTGACGCCCTTGTCGGCGGCAGACTTGATGCAGTCGATGACACGACCGGCATTATAGTCTGCGTCTGCAACACGAATGACAGGGGACGCCGCTGCGACTTTAACAAATCCGTCTTTCATTTTTTTGCCTCTTTCTCTATGATAAATAAGTTTTCACCGTAGTAGTGGGTGATGGCCTTGTTTGATTTTTCAAAGCCTGCGTCACTGATTATTATCTTCAGCTTGTCGCCGGAAATGTAACAGTCCTCAATGCCTTCAAGCCTCGGGAAAAGGTTCGTTTCAAGCTCTGCTTTGAGCTCGTCTAAGTGCTGGGCGTAATACTGCGAGTCGTGGGGCACGGTGTAGCCCTCAACGGGCGCCTTCGCCGTGAAGCATATGACGAGAAACGCAGCGAAAATGCCGAGAAACAGCACGCAGCCGGCAGGCTTTATCCACTTTACAAATTGCTCTCCGGCGGTCATATCAGAACTTTACACGTTCGGCGATGTAATCTCTTACCTCGCTGATGGGGATGCGAACCTGCTCCATGCTGTCACGCTCACGCACGGTGACGCAGTGGTCGGCTTCGTCGGTCTCTGTGCCGACGGTGTTGAAGTCGAAGGTGATGCAGAAGGGAGTGCCTATCTCATCCTCACGGCGGTAGCGCTTGCCGATAGAGCCGGTCTCGTCATAGTCGACCATGAACTCCTTGGAAAGCTCCTTGTAAAGCTCCATGGCGGGGCCTGTGAGTATCTCCTTCTTTGAAAGCGGCAGTATGGCGCACTTAAAGGGAGCAAGAGCGGGATGCAGATGCAGTACGGTGCGGACATCGTCGTTGCCCTTCTTATCCTGACCGACGACCTCTTCATCGTATGCCTCGCACAGGAATGCAAGCGCAACACGGTCGCAGCCGAGCGACGGCTCGATGACATAGGGAATGTAATGCTCGTTGGTCTCCTGATCGAAGTAGGTCAGATCCTTGCCGGATGCCTCCTGATGGCGACCGAGGTCATAATCGGTGCGGTCGGCAATGCCCCACAGCTCGCCCCAATCGGTGAACGGGAAGGCGTATTCTATATCGGTAGTTGCACGGGAGTAGAACGCAAGCTCGGCAGGCTCATGGTTACGCAGACGGAGGTTTTCCTCCTTGATGCCCAGAGACAGCAGCCAGTTTTTGCAGAAGTCTTTCCAGTAAGCGAACCACTCAAGGTCGGTGCCCGGCTTGCAGAAGAACTCGCACTCCATCTGCTCAAACTCACGGGTACGGAAAATGAAGTTGCCCGGGGTGATCTCGTTGCGGAATGCCTTGCCGACCTGGCAGACACCGAACGGCAGCTTTTTGCGGGTGGTGCGCTGGATGTTTGCGAAGTTTACGAAAATGCCCTGAGCGGTCTCGGGACGCAGGTAGCAGGTGGAGCTGGAGTCCTCGGTAACGCCGATGGCAGTTTTGAACATGAGGTTGAACTTGCGGATGGGAGTGAAGTCGTGCTTGCCGCAGACGGGGCAGATGACATCCTCGTGGGATGCGATAAATGCGTCCATCTCGTCAAAGCTCATTGCATCGACATTGACCTCGTGGTGCTCCTCGGCGATGAGCTTGTCGGCTCTGTGGCGGGATTTGCAGGCCTTGCAGTCGAGCAGAGGGTCGGAGAAGCTGGACACATGGCCGGTGGTGACCCAAGTCTGGGGGTTCATGATGATGGCGGCGTCAAGACCGACATTGTATGGGCTTTCCTGAACGAACTTCTTCAGCCAGGCCTTCTTGACATTGTTTTTGAACTCCACGCCGAGCGGGCCGTAGTCCCAGCTGTTTGCAAGTCCGCCGTAGATCTCGCTTCCTGCGTAAACATAGCCACGGTTTTTGCACAGGGCAACGATCTTGTCCATTGATTTTTCGGAATTTTTCATTTTTACATCCTTTCCTGCGGCTGGCTGCCGCAGCAAATATTTTATTAAGACACAATGCTTGTCTACAAATAATAACTATACCATGTATACAGCATTTTTACAACTAATGATAATAATAAAACAAGCCCCGAAAACGGGGCTTGCAGTGTATTTATCAGTAGTCGACAGGCTCGCTGAACGGCTTTTCGAGGCACTCGGGGTGCTCGAGAATGTATTTGAGCAGTCTCACGCTCTTTGAGTAGTAGTAGCCGTCGGCAATGCGCTCGTCGATGGTCAGACCGAGGTCAACGCTGTTTCTGAACTCTACATTACCCTCATCGTCGTAGAACGGACGCTTTTTCGTCTCGCCCACGATGACAAACAGCGAGGCAGTGCCCCAATTGCTCAAGTGGTGGTAGCCGCTGCGCAGCTTGATAGAGCCGAGGTTTGATAAAATGACGGAAGCGTAGTTGAGGTCAGTCTCTATGAGAAACTGCGGCACGAGACCGTGTCTGTCGAGCCAGCGGAGTATCATAAAGATGAACTTAAGTATGGGGCGGGGTATCTTCCTGAGAATATCCATAGCGTCGCTTGAGGCATCGCCGCCGCCCTTTTTGACGGTGGTTATCTGTTTGTACAGATCCTCACGCAGGGTGTCAATGGTGGTGCTTTCGTTTGCGTGAATAAATGCCATGCCCTCTTCGGAGGTGTCCTCAAAGCGCTTTTTGACAACGAATGCTGCGCTTAGGTCATTGCGCTGATACATATTTTTGTTCGCAATGAAGCGGTTGAGCTTGGGTCTGAGCACGATGACCTTGAGTATCGCCGCAACTATAATGTGGAAAAGTGTGAACTTAAATTCGGGATTTTCGGCATTGCGCTTTGCAAGGTATGCGTCAATGTTCGTAAGGTCGATGCGCTCGGAGATATACGCCTCATTGTCGCTGCGATTGATGTATATCATCGGCATGATGATGTGCATGCTGTCAATGTCACGCAGAAGCTTACCGTCTCTGCGGTCACCGAGGCGCCTTCTTGTGTCGCTCATATTCTATACCCCTTTGTAAACTATTTTTAGAATTATGTATAGATTTTAGCACATAAACCCGAGATGTCAAGAATATATCTCTTGACACGGACAAAGCCGTGGTATACATTCAAATGTAAATTCTTGAACGGCAAACTGTTTTGAGGTGTGTTGGCATATGGGGTTTGCGGACATTTTTCTTATCGGCGTTGCACTTAGCATGGATGCCTTCGCCGTCAGTATCTGCAAGGGGTTGTCGGTGCAGAAGGTGCAGCTTAAGCATATGCTTATTGCCGGACTGTATTTCGGCGCTTTTCAGGCGCTCATGCCGCTTATAGGCTACCTGCTCGGCTTTAAGCTTGAGGATTTTATCCGAAGCATCGACCACTGGATAGCGTTCGTGCTGCTGGCGATAATCGGCGGCAACATGATAAAGGAAGCCCTGAGTAATGACGAGGAAGAGCACGACGCAAGCTTTGCGTTCAAGGCCATGCTCCCACTTGCTGTTGCAACAAGCATCGATGCACTGGCTGTCGGCATAAGCTTTGCGTTCCTCGGCGTTGATATCGTTCCTGCGGCGCTGCTTATCGGCATTACGACCTTCGTTTTGTCGGCTGTGGGTGTGTATGTCGGCAATGCCTTCGGCGCAAAATACAAGTCAAAGGCCGAGCTTGTCGGCGGCGTTGTCCTCATACTCATCGGATTAAAAATACTGCTGGAGCATCTGGGGATAATCTAAATGTCTAAACTCAAAAACTACATTTCCATAATCATAATGCTTGCGCTCATCGCCGTTGTCGGTGTGCTGCTTTTAACGGGCGTTTTGGATGTTGACGAGACGATAGCCGCTGTGAGGGACAATAAGCCCGCTGCACTGCTGGCGATACTGGCGCTGTTTGCCGTCAAGGGCTGCTCGATGGTCATCCCGTTTGCGGCGGTGTGCATCGGTACATCGCTCGTATTTGATCTCAAAATGGCGATGGCGATCAACATCGTCGGCACGGCGCTTTGCGTTTCGGTGTCGTACCTTATCGGAAGGTTTTCAAAGGAGCTGACCTTCGACAAGGCGATAGCAAAGTACCCGAAGCTCAAGAAATACTTCGACAATGCGGGTGAGTACAGCTTCACATTTTGCTTTGCGCTTCATACTCTGCATCTGTCCACAGAGGCGCAGGGGGTGCTGTTCGGGCTTTTGCGCACGCCGTATTTTGCGTATCTTGCTGGCTCGATGCTTGCATTGCTTCCGAGCCTTGCGTATTTCACCGTCCTCGGCGATAACTTCGATTTAAAAAATCCGCTGTTTTGGGCTTTTCTCGCCGTCGATCTGCTTACGGTCGTAATCGGACTTATCTACGCAAAGCGCAATATAATAGACGGAAAAGGCAAAGGCAAAAAGAACTAAGAAAACTAGGCGTAGCGGGTCAAATCCAATACGCAGCAGGGGGAGTGTGAGGGGGACAAGGTCCCGCCTCAAATTCGATAAATAGCCATCAAAAACGCCTGTTAAGGCTTTTTGACGAGCATAGCGAGATTTTTCGTGAAGCAAAGCTTTAAAAAATGTGGCGTTTTTTGAAGCGTGCAAAAAGGTCATGGACTTTTTTGCACGCTGAAAAGGACAGGTCGTGAGACCTGCCCTTTTTATTTCAGCATTTGACTTGTGAACACGATATCCTCGCTGCCTATGCCGATGATATCGCCGGTGAACAGCCGCTCCTTACGCTCAATACGGCGGCCATTGAGATATGTGCCGTTCGTAGAGTTTAGATCCGTCAGGTAATAGTGTGAATCGATGTACTCTATTTTACAATGTACCCTTGAAACCTTCGGGGAGGAATAGATAAAGTCGCAGTCTGCGCCCCTGCCGAATATCCACACCGTCTTACCGCTTCTCGGTGCGGCGGCGGGGACATTCACGGTTTTTTCACCGGGATTATGAAAGAAGTCGAAAAGCTCCTTGAATTTTGCGTCAGCCATACGGCACCTCCGAACTGTACCACATCATGTAATCAGTATAGCATATGTTTTGCAGTTGGCAAACATAAAATCGTTTTTTTGTTAGCAAATTGTGCGTACCGTCGATACAGCGTGTTGAATAAACAGCGTATTTGATATAAAATAAAAAAACAATTCTCTCCGTTCGGGTGAAAACATGAAAAAGATCGCACTGTGGGAGGCCAAGCATCCCAAAACGGTACTTTTGCTTGCACTGCTGCTGCTCATTCCGGCGCTCATCGGCTTTGTCTGCACGGGCGTTAACTACGATATCCTGTCGTATCTGCCGGATGAGCTGGAGTCTATGCAGGGCGAGCAGGTGCTCGACGAGACATTTAATACGGCCGGCATATCCATCATCATAACCGAGGATATGCAGCCTAAATATACCCTTGCGCTCAAAAACGAGATACTCAAGGTCGAGGGTGTCTCCTCGGTCATATGGGTCGACACACTTGCTGATATCGGCATACCCGCCGATGCATTGCCGGATGTTCTCAAGAACATTTTCTACAGCGCCGACGGCACAAAGACCATGATGCTCGTGCGCTACGACCCAGCAGGCGGCGAGGGCAGTGACCTGAAGGCCATTGCGCAGATAAAAACACTTCTGGGCGAAAATGCGTTCATGAGCGGACTGTCGGTCATCGTTGACGACACGAGGGAAATTTGCGACAGCCAGGCACCGCTATACATCGCCGTTGCCGTTGCACTTGCGCTTGCCGTGATGGCGCTCATGATGGAGTCATGGTTTCAGCCGCTCATCGTCCTGCTGTCACTGGGCATCGCCGTACTTTACAACATGGGCACGAACTTCTTCCTCGGGGAGATTTCGTTTATAACCCAATGCGTTGCGGCAGTCCTGCAGCTTGGCGTTACGATGGATTATTCCATTTTCCTTATAGACCGCTATTCCGAGGAAAAGGAGCATTACCCCACCCGTGAGGAGGCCATGGCCGCCGCCGTCACCAAGAGCTTTGCCGCCTTGGCGGGCAGCTCGCTGACCACGGTGTTCGGCTTTCTTGCGCTGTGCTTCATGCACTTAAAGCTCGGCTTTGATATCGGCTTTGTCATGGCAAAGGGCGTTTTGTTCGGCATACTCACCGTTGTGTTCGTCCTGCCGTCTATCGTGCTCATTTTCGAAAAGCAGATACTCAAGTACCGCCACCGCAGCTTTATCCCCGACCTTACGAAGGTCAATGTGTTTACGCTCAAGCACAAAAAAGCCTTTGCGCTCATCTTCCTGCTGCTTTTGGCGCCGAGCTATCTTATCCAAAAGGACATTGACCTATATTACAGCATGAATAAGGCGCTGCCCGTGATAGGCACCTACGCCGGACTTATCACCGAGGGAGCGCAGCTTCCCGAGCGTCACGCAGGTGTTGCCGACAAACTCAAAAGCGGCATCGTAAATTCCGCGTTTTACGCCATGTTTGTCAAGGCAAAGAAGTTTTACGCCACCGATGCGTGCATAAGCTGCGGCAAATGCGCGGTAAATTGCCTTACGCACAACATCGAGCTTAAAGCCGGCAAGCCTGTCTGGGACGATAAATGCTTCCACTGCATGAAGTGCATCTGCGACTGCCCCGAGGGCGCAATCGAATACGGAAAAGTGAGTGTTGGTAAACCGAGATACCATTGCCCAGAGGTATGACGCCAAACACCGCAATGCGTTTGCATTGCGGTGTTTGAATTTTTATGCTATTATTGACTTATCAAAAATTCGGAGGGCAAGATGAAAAAATCGACCTTAACGCGTGGGAGCGAAAAGAGATATTCGAGTTTTTCTCCGGGGTGTCAAACCCATTTTACAGCGTGACCTTCAATGTCGATGTGACGGATGCGTATAATTTTGCAAAGCAAAACGGAGTTTCGTTTTACTACGCCATGACCTACCTTGCCACAAAGGCGCTAAACTCCGTCGAGGCGTTTCGCTATGCGCTCGTTGACGGCGAGCTGTGCCTTTTCGATGCGCGCACACCGAGCTTCACCGACCTAAAAAAAGGCTCGGAGAGCTTTCATATCGTCACCATGCCCTGCGAAGGCGGCATTCTCGATTTTTGCCGCGAGGCAGCGCAGCGCAGTGCGGCGCAGGAAACATTTCTGTCGCTCGACAAGGAGGGCGCAGACCTCATCTACATTTCCTGCCTGCCGTGGATAGAGCTGACCGCGCTTACAAACGAGCGGGATTTTGACCCGGATGATGCTGTACCGCGCATCGTGTGGGGCAAATTCCGTGAGCGCGACGGCAGAAAAATACTTGGTATGTCCATGGAGCTTAACCACCGTTTCACCGACGGCGTGCATATCGGCTTATTCAGTCAGGCGCTGGATAATTTAATGGCGCAGCTGATGTAAACATATTGTGAATTATAGAAAATCCGGTAGAATCGTTCACATAATGGCATTATACTAACAGAGGACAGGGGCTTGTCCCCTGTCAATTTTATTTGTATGGAGATTTTGGGATGAAACACAAAAATTTGATTGCAATGCTGCTTGCGCTGATGCTGCTGCTTAGCATTTCGGCGTGCGGCAAGGATAATACCCAGCCCGAGCCAAGCGCAGCCGCGCAAACGCAGCCGGTCTCGGCATCCGAAACGCAGCCGGATTACCGCATCACGGCAAGTCTTGAAGCTGCCGACGCCGAAAACAAGGAGCTTGCAGCGCGCTTGACGGAAACCTGCGTCATCAGCTTTACCAACACAAGCGGCGATACATGGGACAGCGTCTGCCTGCGCGACTATGCCGCGTCAAACCTCGAGCTTGAAAACAGCGCAAGCGGCAGCGAGCTGTACACCCCCGGCAGCATACGCGGCGTTAAGGATGCGCAGGGCAACGAGCTGAGCTTTGAGACAGGCAACGATAAATCCGTAGTTTATGTTAAGCTCGCTTCGCCGCTTAAATCCGGTGAGCGCACAAGCATCAGTGTCGATTACGCCACCGAGATACCGTCATGCAGGGAACGCCTGTGCTGGGCACCGAACGGTGATGATTTTGCCGGTGCAAGCACCGTGTGCCTGTCTCAGGCATACCCGGTCCTTGCCGAGTATACAGACGGCAAATGGAACGAAGCACCCTATATCACCGACGGGGAATGCTTCTACTCGTCATGCGGCAATTTTGAGATGATGCTCACCGCGCCGGAGGGCTACACCGTGATATCCACCGGCAGCGAAACGCAAAATTCCGACGGAACATGGACCTTGAAGGCTGAAAAGGTTCGCGATTTTGCCGTAATAGCCGGCAACGGCTTTGAAAAGCTCAGCGCCAAAGCCGGCGATGTCACCGTCAATAGCTGGTATTATTCCGGCAGCGACAGCGACAAATTGCAGGGCGAGGTCTCGCTCAAGGCGGCGGTCGACGCGGTCAATGCGTTTGAAAGCGCGTGGGGAGAGTACCCCTACAAAACGCTTGATGTGGCGCAGACACCCTACGATGCCGGCGGCATGGAATATCCGGGGCTTGTGCGCATTGCAGATTCCTTCGCCGACGGTCTTTCCGGCGAGGGAGATAAGAGCCTGCGCCTTGATGTTGCGCACGAGGTCGCGCACGAATGGTTCTACGCCGTCGTCGGCAACGACCAGTACCGCGAGGCGTGGACGAGAGCTTTGCCGCTTTCGGTGAGCTTGTGTATCAGCTTTACACCGGCGAAAGCGAAGCGGATGTGCAGGCGAGTGTTGATTCGCTTGACTGCACGATAAAGCAGAAGTACATTGACCTTTCCTTCGATGAGTATTACAGCGAGGAAAGCGGCGGCGAGGATTATGTGAGCGCCGTGTACAAGGTAGGCCCCGTGTTTTTGTGGAAGCTGCGTCAGGCGATGGGGCAGGACAGCTTTGACGGCTTCATGCGCACATGGTATCAGGAGCATATGTTCGGTGAGGTGACCACCGGGGAATTCCGCACGGCGGTGACCAAGGCATCGGGCAGCGCCGAGGTCAGGTCCCTGCTCGACGAATATCTGTCGCCGACCGAATAAAAACGAAAAAACAGGCAATGCAATGCACTGCCCCAGTAAAAACGGACAATAGACAAAACACCCCCTATGTAGGAAAATGAAAGTACTACATAGGGGGTATTGCTATGCCAAGAAAATATGAAAAAGAGCAAGATCTGCTGCCAGTTGTAAAGGACATGGTAGAGGCTGGCTACACATACCGACAGATAGCAGGCAAACTTGGATTAGGCGGAAAAGAAGTCATAGAAGAGCTTCTGAAAAGAGAACGCAGGAAGGCGGCTCATGGTGTGCCTATGCATCGAGGGCGTAAACCCGCAAAGACCTTGCAGGAGTATAAGCATATGAAACGAGAATTTTTGCAGAATTTCAAAATCGGCGAGCAGGCGCTGCCGAAAGAAATCATCGACAGCATACTTGACGAAAACGGCAGAGACATTGAGGCGGCAAAAAAGCCTTTTGCGGACTATGAAGCCCTAAAAGAGCAGCTTAATGCGACAAAAGACGGCCTCGCAGCGTTCAAGGATGTTGCATCAAAACACGGAGTAGGCATTCCCGAGTTCTACGGCGAAATGGCAAAGGCGTTTCTTTTCGATAAAGATGCAAAAAGCCCGAAAGACAAAATGTCGGCGTATTACTATGGTATAGTGATGGCTGAATGAGCTGGGAAAATGTGTTGTCGTAAATTTTGTCGTAAAATGAGCGGTTAAAATACCTCTATAATGGTTAAATTTTAACCATAAGAGTTAAAAACGACCACGAGCAAAACAGCTCAAAGCATTGATAAATAAAGATAAACCCTGTAATCTCAACGACTACAGGTTTTATCTTTTTTGGCACGCCGCAAGGGATTCGAACCCCTGACCTTCTGGTCCGTAGCCAGACGCTCTATCCAGCTGAGCTAGCGGCGCTTATCGCTTAACGCCTAAATATATTAGCACGGCAGCCGGATAATTGCAAGTGTTTTTTGCGGATTTTAGTATTATTTTTTCAAAACCCGCAGTTTTACATGCCTATGGAGCTCGAAACTGCGTCTACGACCTCACCCATGGTTTTGAGGGTCTTGCCGATGATGTTCTTGCTGGTTTTCTTGCCTGTGGTCATGGTCGCAACTGCGATGCTGCCGACGGTCACGCCGATGCCCATGCCGAGTAAGAAGTTCGATTTCTGCATTGTTTACACCTCCGTAACATAGTATGTCCAGAATTGTTTTGCTACATCGCAGTAATATGTGCTATAATAACTACATATTTTCAATTTGAAAGGAAAAGCCATGAGCGTGAGAATTTTGGCCGTTGGCGATGTCTGCGGCGAGCCGGGCCTTGATTATTTGAATAAAAACCTGCGCAGGATACGCAAGGAGATGGAGATCGATTTCGTCGTCGTCAACGGCGAAAACGCAAATGTTGTCGGCATAACGCCGAGACAGGCGGATATGATATTCCATGCCGGAGCGGATGTCATCACCCTCGGCAACCACACCTGGACACGCACTGAGCTGCGCCCCTATCTGGAGGAGCGGCGCAAGATACTGCGTCCGGCAAACTGCGCACCGCAGTGCCCAGGCAGAGGCATCGATGTGTATAAGACCTCATTCGGCGATGTGTGCGTCATGAGTCTGATGGGGCACTTTACCCTCGATACGAACACCGACAATCCATTCGTCATTGCCGACGGCTACATGGAGGAGATACGGGAGAAGATAATCTTAGTTGACTTCCACGCCGAGGGCACGAGCGAAAAGCGTGCAATGGGCTTTCTGCTTGACGGCAGAGTCAGCGCCGTTTGGGGAACGCACACGCATGTGCAGACCTCGGACGCCGAGGTGCTGCCCAACGGCACGGGCTATATAACCGATCTCGGCATGACCGGTGCGATCTACTCCGCCATCGGCATCGACCCCGAGCAGTCGATAGGCAAGTTCATGGGTGATCCCCCGAGACGCTACGATTCGGCAAAGGGTCCCGCCAAATTGGAGGGCTGCATTTTTGAAATTGACCCCGAGACGGGAAAATGCCTTAAAGCGGAGGGAATAAGACTTAAATGAGCAGAATAAGGATACTCCACGCCGCCGATCTGCACCTCGACTCACCGTTCGAGGGCTTGCCTGCCGCCAAGGCGGCACAGCGCAGACAGGAGCAGCGTGAGCTTTTGAAAAAGATGGCGAATACCGCCGAAGCAGAGCAAGTGCAGCTCGTCCTGCTGTCGGGCGATCTTCTTGACTCCGACAGCGCATACACCGAGACCGCCGAGGAACTCGTGCGTGCGCTCGGCAGCATGAGCGTGCCCGTGATAATTTCCCCCGGAAACCACGATTTTTATTCACGCCGCTCGCCCTATGCAAAGCTCACCTTCCCCAAAAATGTTTATATCTTCACCGAAAACCGCATCCAATGCGTTGAACTTGCGCAGCTTGGCGTGCGTGTGTGGGGCGCAGCGTTCACGGATAAGTACAGTCCCGCACTTCTGAGCGGCTTTTCCGCCGAAAAGAAGAATGGCGTTTTAGACCTCATGTGCATCCACGGCGAGGTCGGCAAGGGAACTCAGTATAACCCCATAACGACGCAGAATATCGCAGCATCTAACATGGATTACATAGCTCTCGGGCACATCCACCAAGCCTCCGGCCTGAATAAGGCGGGCAATACATATTACGCGTGGCCGGGCTGCCCCGAGGGCAGAGGCTTTGACGAGTGCGGCGAAAAATTTGTGTATATCGTCGATGTTTCCGACACCGGCTGCAATATAAAGCCTGTGTCGCTTGCCGAGCGGCGGTATGAGATACTGCCTGTTGAGCTTGGCGACAAAGCTCCGCTTACGGCAGTGCAGGAAGCGCTGTCCGGCGACACGCAGAGGGATATCTATCGCATCATACTCCGAGGTGAAACCGACGAAGCGCCGGATATAAACGCTCTGCGTCAGGCACTGGAGGAGCGGTTTTACAGTCTGCAGCTTCGTGACGAGACCGTTCTGCGCCATGATATCTGGGAGCGCTCCGGCGAGGACAGCCTGCGTGGCCAGTTCCTGCAAAGACTCAGGAGCGCATACGACAAGGCAAAGGATGAAACCGAGAGGGAGATCATAGTCCAGGCGGCTCGCTGGGGCTTGGCTGCCCTTGACAAGCGTGAGGAGGTGGTCACCCATGACGATCAATAAGCTGACGGCGTCCTTCGGTAAGCTTGAGGGCGAGAGCCTTGAGCTGAACGAGGGCTTAAATGTCATCTGCGCACCCAACGAGAGCGGAAAAAGCACATGGTGCGCCTTTATCCGTGCAATGCTCTACGGTGTCGACAGCTCCGAGCGCCAAAAGACCGGCTACCTGCCGGACAAGCTGCGCTACGCCCCATGGTCGGGAGCAGCCATGCAGGGCGAGATGGAGCTTTCAGCGGGCGGTAAGGATATAACCATAACGAGAACGACAAAATTAAAATCTGCGCCTATGCGCGAGTTTTCCGCCGTTTACACGGGAACGAATGTTCCCGTTGACGGACTTGACGGCAGCAATGCCGGCGAGGCGCTCACCGGCGCAAGCAAAGAGGTTTTCCGCCGCAGCGCCTTTGTCGAGCAGGGCTCGATAGCATTCACCGGCAGCCCCGAGCTTGAAAAACGCATAAATGCAATAGTTTCCACAGGCGACGAGGGCTGCTCGTTCAGTGAAGTCGACACCCAACTCAGAGTTTGGCTGCGCTCACGGCGATACAACACCCGGGGCAAGCTCCCCGAGCTTGAAAAGCGCATGACGGAGACGAAAAACCGTCTTGCCGAGCTTGACACTGCCGCAGCGGAAAGCGAGCGGCTGACAGAGCAGTTAGAGCAGGGCAGGGAGACATGCAAAAAGCTTGAAGAAGCCGTGGCCGAGAAGCGCAAGACCATTCGCCGTGAGGCACTTTTGAAGCTGCATGATATCCGCAGCGAGATAACCGCCGCAAGCGATGCGCATGAAGCCGCCGCCCAAAAGCGTGACGGCTGCCGTGCGGCCCTCAGCGGCAGCCTCCTCGGCAACAGAGCGCCGCAGGAGGCAGAGTCCGAGGTCAAGGCGGATATTGCCAAGAGCCTTGAGCTCAAGGCGGCGTCCGAAATTAAGTCGAATCCCACTTTACCGGTAGTGCTTATAGTGCTTGCACTTGCGCTCATTGCGGCGGCAGCATTTGCACTCCCTGCAAGCTTCAGGCTCTACGGCTTCATAGCGGTCGGCGTGCTGCTCGTGCTGGCGGGCGTTTTGTACGCAAAGCTCATCAGAGCACGCAGCGAGGCGCACGATGCCGGACGGCAGCGCAAGCTGTTGCTGTCAAAGTATAAGGTTGCAGACGAGCTCGGCGTGAAGGCCTGCTTTGATGAATATATGCGGCTGTACGATGAGTTTACCGCCGCCGACGAGGACGAAAAGCGCACGGCGAGGGCGCTTTCCCGCATACGCCTTTCGCAGGAGGCGGCCGAGGCAAGAGCGCTTCAGGATCTCGACTTCAGCGCAGGCGACAACGAGGCGGCGCAGCTCAAGCGTGAGCTGAGCGCCGTGCAGCGCAACTGCGACCTGCTTTCGGCTCGCATTTCCGAGATAAAGGGGCGCATAGAAACGCTCGGCGACCCCTTGGTGCTCGGCTCGGAACTTAAAAATATGGAGAGCCTGCACGAAACCATGCAGGCTGAGTTTGACGCAATTGCCCTTGCGGTCGAGACCCTGCGTGAGGCCGATGCCGATATACAGAGCCGTTTTTCGCCGGAGCTTGGCAGACTTGCGGCGCAGTATATGTCCGTCGTCACCGGCGGCAGGTATGAGAGCATACTCATTAACCGTGACTTCACAGCAAGGACAAGGCTCGCTGGCGATGTTGTGCCCCGTGAGACGGAGTATTTAAGCGCCGGAACGCTCGACCTCATGTATCTTGCGGTGCGCCTTGCCGTTTGCACCTTGGCACTGCCGGAGGACGCATCGTGTCCCCTGATACTCGACGACACGCTCGTAAACCTCGATGCCGAGCGTACCGCACAAGCGATGAAGCTCCTCAGTGAGATAGCAAAACAGCGTCAGGTCATTTTGTTCACCTGCAAAGAAGTATAAAAAAGCTGCTGTACCCGTTGGTACAGCAGCTTTTTTGCGATTACTCGGTCCAGAACATGGAGTCGTCGTTTTTTATCCACTCGTCGACATCGACTATCGTGAACTTGTCCTTGCCGGTGCGGATGATGACCTTTGCGATGCCGGCATTTATGATCTGGCGGCGGCACATGGAGCAGCTCGTTGCGTTTGTTAAAAGCTCCTTGGTCACGGCGTCACGGCCGACAAGATACAGTATCGAGCCGATCATGTCACGGCGGGATGCGGAGATTATCGCATTTGCCTCGGCGTGCACACTGCGGCACAGCTCGTATCGCTCACCGGAGGGAATCTTCATCTCGACCCTTGCGCAACGGCCTGCGTCCGTGCAGTTTATCCTGCCACGGGGCGCACCGTTGTATCCGGTGGAGATTATCTCGTCGTTGCGGACGATTATCGCACCGTACATGCGCCTCAGACAGGTCGAGCGCTGCAAAACTGCGTCGGCGATATCAAGATAGTAGTTTTCCTTGCTTGTGCGGTTATCCATTGCTGCGGCCTCCGAAAAAATATTACTTTAATTTTACTCACTTTTGGCCGTCTCGTCAATAGGCTTAGTCTCTATGTGATTGCGCTTTATGTGGTTGCCGAGTATCTCGGACACCTCGGAGATGGTGACGAATGCGCTGACATCGGAGTCTTTTATGATGCGCTTGAGCTCATTGACCTCGACACGGGTGATGACGCAGTACAGCACCGTCTTGCCGCTGCCGGAGACCAGCCCCTCGGCGTTTATGAATGTGCAGGTCCTGCCGAGCTTCGCATAGATAGCGTCGGCAAGCTTCTCAGCGTGCTCGGTGATTATCATTGCGGCTCGTGCTTGGTTCATGCCTTCCTCGACGAGGTCTATTATCTTAAAGGTTATGAAATAGGTCAGCAGCGACAAAAGCGCTCTGTCCCAGCCGAAGAGCAGACCGGCGGTCAGGTAGATAAAGATGTTTATCATGAAGATGATGCCGCCGGTTGACACGCCGACCTTGCGTGATAACAGCATTGCGGCAATCTCGGTCCCGTCAAGGCAGCCGCCGTAGCGCAGCACCAGACCGACACCGACACCAAGCAGCACGCCACCGAACACGACGGCCAGCAGCTCGGAATTGGTCACCGTGTCAACGCCCTTGAAAACCTCGAGAAACAGGGCAAAGGCCACCGTGGAAAAAACACCTCTGAACAGAAAACGCTTGCCAAGCGCCTTAAAACCGATGATGAAAAACGGGATGTTTATTACGACGATAAGAATACTCAGTGCAATGCCGGAGGTGTAGTTTATCATCATGCTGATACCCGTCACGCCGCCGTCAAGGATGGTGTTCGGAATAAGGAAGCACTCAATGGAAAATGCGGCGCACGCTGCACCGATGATGAGCATTAAAACAGGGAACAGGTGTTCTTTTAAAATTTGCCTCATGGGTACTCCTCAAATAGTTTTTGCTTGATTATATCATGTATCGGGTAACAACTCAATCGCCCTCGACCATGCGGTAGCCGACACCGATCTCGGTAAAGATATACTGCGGCTCGGCGGGGTTTTTCTCGATCTTGCGGCGGATATTCGCCATGTGGACACGCAGACTTTGGTTATTGCCCTTTGTGCCCGGACCCCACAGCTCCTTGATGATGTAGTCATAGGTCAAGACCTTGCCGGCGCACTTGCCCAACAGGCCGATTATCTTGTATTCGTTCTGCGTGAGGTTTGCGTTCACGCCGTTTACGAGCACCTGATGCTTGTCGTAGTCTATCTCAAGGTCACCGGCCTTGAACTTGCCGGTGGTGGCGATGGTCTCATTGGCAAGGCCCGTGCGGGTGTGGCGTATCGCCGTGCGGATGCGGGCAAGAAGCTCGCCTGCACCGAAGGGCTTTGTTATATAGTCGTCCGCACCGAGGTCAAGTGCCTGCACCTTGTCACGCTCGTGTGCACGGGCGGAAACGACAACTATCGGCAGCAGCGTCCACTCACGCACCGATTTTATTATCTGGAGCCCGTCAATGTCCGGCAGACCGAGATCGAGCACGATAAGGTCGGGGCAGTGGGAGGTTATCATGGAATAGGCCTCCGCCCCGGAGCTCGCGACGATGACATCGTAGTCGTTAGAAACGAGTATCGTGCGCAGGAAGTTTGTGATACTTCTTTCGTCCTCAACTATGAGGATCTTGTCTCTGATATTCATTCTTCTGTCTCCTCCGGTTCCAATGGTAGTGTGAATGTAAATACTGCGCCGCCCGTAGGCTTGTTGTCGGCGGATATCTTGCCGCCGTGGGCGGTGATTATGGACTTGCATACGGCAAGACCAATGCCTCTGAATTTGTTGCTGTCGGGACTTGTACCGTCATTTGAAACGAGCTGACCCTTGAAGATATCGTCAAGGATGTAAGGGTCAAGACCCTTTCCGTTATCGGAAACGGCGACCTGCGCAAACCGCTTGCGCTGCGTAACATTGACGCAAAGCTCGGTCATGCCTTCGGCGTGGTGCACGGCGTTATCCATGAGGTTCATTAAAACCTGCTCGATGAGCATAGCATCGACGCTGACCATGAGCGGCGTGTCCGGCACATTGACCTTGAGCGCAACATCGGGATTTCGCTTTTTGAATTTCGTTACGCAGTCACCGACTATCTCTTCGATAAGCTCCGGTGACTTTTGAATGTTAGGCTCTGTGCTTCCGCTTATGCGGGTAATGGACAGCAGGTTTTCCACCATACGCACGAGCCACTCGGCATCTTGCTTTGCGTCGGTGAGCATTTCTGCCTTCTGCTCCTCGGAGAGCGCCTCGCCACCGTCAATGACGGCACTTATCGAGCCGATTATCGAGGTGAGGGGGGTGCGCAGATCGTGCGACACTGCACGCAGGAGGTTTGCCCTGAGCTGCGCCTGCTCGGTGTCGTGACGGAGCTTTTCCTGCTCGTGAACTCTTGTCGTGAGGGTAGAGATAACGAGCGACACGGCGAGCATGGTAAGAAAGGTCGTCGAGTAGCCGTAGATTGAAAAGTCTAATTTCATGTACGGGTATGTAAATGCCCAGTTAACGACGATGACGCTGACAAATGATGTGAGTACGCCGTAAAAATATCCGTCGGTAAGCAGCGATATGATAAGCACCGCAAGGACGAATATCATCGGCACATACGGATCCGAAGAGCTTATGTGCTTTATCGCCGAGCAGAGTATGCACGCCACGGAGACTACCGCAATGGTTATCGCCCAGTTTTTGAGCAAACGGAATATTTTCACATCGGCTTTTGTGAAGTTTGTGTTTTTCATCTTATCACCTATACGATTATAGCGTATAATATTATACCATATAATACATTAATTCCGTGTTAAGAAATTTATACGAGACTGTTTATCTTTATACAAACTAAAAGCAGCGGCTCAGGCCGCTACTTGATTTATGTCTTGTTTGGGTTTGTAAGCCCGCCGGAAATGACAATCCGGCAGATCTCCGATGTGCCCTCGGCCAGTCCGGCACCACCGTCAAGCCCGACATGATCATCAATGTTGCAATTTCCGGCTCTGTCCAGTACCAGGTCGGTATGCAGAACTCCAAGTGCGTAGTCAGCATCAACCACAACGCAGCCTCTCCGATATTTGACATCTCCCACTACGGCGCAGTGGCCGACTTCAAGGCCGTTCTCCCCGCTGTTATCGCGGAGATCAAAAACCGCAGGGCGTAAGTTGACAAGAGCCGTTCAGCTCCAGTCAACTTGAGCAAATCACATGCTGCGGTCACCATACCCCCCGGTGGTCGCAGCATATAACGAAGAATTTTTGTTAAAAAAATATTTTTACAAAGGAGATTACTAAAATGAGCGAACACAAACAGATCATCCCCAAGTACGGTCCCTTCGCAGGAATGCGTGTTATTGATTCGGGTTCTCTAATTGCAATGCCTTATGCAGCAACTTTGCTCGCCGACTTCGGCGCAGAGGTCATCCACATCGAGCGTCCCGGCGTAGGCGACACTCTCCGTGTTCTCGCTCCCTTTGCTACCGAGGATGGCAAGACCGTCAGCACCTCTTGGGCACAGGACGGCCGCAACAAGCTGTCTCTTTCCCTTGAACTTAATCTCAAGCACCCCGAGGTCAAGGAGCTTTTCTTCGGACTTATCAAGGAAGCCGATGTGTTCATGGAGAACATGGTCTGGCTCGAAAAGTTAGGTATCCGTGACGAGGAGCTGCTCGAGGTCAACCCAAAGCTCATCATTGCCCACATCAGCGGCTACGGCAATCCCAGATTCGGCGGTCTGCCCGAATACTGCGACCGTGCCTCCTACGACATGATCGGTCAGGCATTCTCCGGCTGGATGGGTCTCAACGGCGAAAAGGACGGCGATCCCGTCGTCGGCAAGCCCTGGCTCAACGACTTTACCTCCGCATACGCCACCGTATTCGCAGTTTTGGCTGCATACATCAATGTTCTCAAGGGCGGCGACGGCCAGATCGTCGATATCGCACAGTTTGAGGTCCAAGCAAGCTACTGCTGCGACCTGTATACCTCCTACACCATGGCAGGTCGTGTGAACACCCGTTCCGGCAACAAGTCCGCAGCCTTCCAGCCCTACGGCCTGTTCAAGTCCAAGGATGGCTATGATGTCGCCCTCGGCGCATTCGGCCCCGGTGTTTACAAGAGAGCCATTCAGGCAATGGGTCTCGATCTCGAGTACTTCAACTACAAGGATTGCTCCTCCGGCATCGAAGCTGTTGCCTCCGAAAAGGGCAAAGAGCTCGACGCTAAGACCGTCGAGTGGTGCGCAGCCCGTACCGCACAGGAGATCGAGGACGCAATGGCAAAATTCAAAGTTCCCTGCAGCCGTGTGATGGGCGCAAAGGATTGCCTTGAAAACGAGCATTACCGGAAGCGCAACGACTTCATCAAGTACGAGGATCAGACTCTCGGCAAGGAAGTCACCGCATTCGGTATCGTTCCCAAAATGTCCGGCACCCCGGGTCAGGTATGGCGCGGCGCTCCCTCTCTCGGTCAGGACACCAACACCATCCTCAAGGATCTGCTCGGTTATGACGATGCAAAGATCGCAGACCTGAAGGCAAAGAATCTTATCTGATTTAAGTCTCCTTATTAGTTATTTCTCCCTCGCTCCGCAGGGCTTTTACCCTGCGGAGCACCCCCCCAATGAAGGAAGGGCTGAATGATGAACGCAGTATACGCAGGCAGCTTTGACTGCTACACCAACGGTCACCATGATATCGTAAAAAAAGCAGCCGTCCTATTCGACAGGCTGTATATCGTCATTGCCGTCAACTCCGAAAAGCGCAGGCGCTATCCGGCCGAGCTCATGCAGACTGCCATAGCACGCACACTCGAAAACGACGGTCTTACCAATTGCGCTGTGTGCATCCACGACGGCGTTGTCGCCGATTTCTGCATCGAAAACGACATAGGCTACACCATACGGGGGCTGCGCAACCGCATGGACTACGACTATGAGGAAAACATAGCCGCCGTCAACAAGCTCATTGCACCGAACCTCGAAACGGTGTATTTCCGAGCCGATAACAATGGAATTTCCTCGTCGCTCATAGCGGAGCTGAGCAAATACCGCAAGGATTTTTCCGGTCTTGTGCCGCCTGCGGTAAACGAGCTTTTGCTTCAGTGTGAGAGTGATTAACATACTAACTACGCCACACATGAGCCTTTCATATATGTGTTACACCCACACCCCCATCCTCAATTCATAAATCCCCCTCAACTCTATCCCCCCTACACCGGCTTGGCCTGCGTTTTCATGTGGCGCAGACAGCTAAACACCCCGACGAATTTTCGTCGGGGTGTTTGTTTTGTATTACAGTAATTTGTCAAGTTCGGTCTCGACATAGTCAAATTTCTTGACCTTGGGCTGCTTTATGGTCTTGCCCTTCATGACCACCATGTACGGCGTACGCAGTGCGGTCAGATCGTCGAGCGGGGAGGCATCGGTGATGAGGAAATCGGCCGATTTCCCGACCTCGACAGAGCCGGTCTCGTTCTCGATACCGGCAATTTTTGCATTGACCTGCGTTGCCGTGTGCAGGGCAAAGGCGTTAGAAACGCCGACAAACTTCTTGAAATACACCAGCTCACGCCACATGTCGTAATGCGTGACGAAGGGGCAGGCGGTGTCCGTGCCCAGACCAACGGTGATGCCGTTTGCAAGAGCTTTCTTTGCGCAGGCGATCATGCCCTCCATGACGATGTTGCTGTTGAATTTACCCATCTCGCTCATGTGCGTGACCTCGGTGGGAAAGTAGGCGCCCGGAATTGCGGGAGAAATCGTGCAGACCTGCACGGCGCCCGTTTCCTTAAACAGCCTTATCATGTCCTCGTCGGGGTCTGCACCGTGCTCAACGGTATCTACACCGTTTTCAAGCGCAGCACGCAGTCCGGCGGGGCTTTCAATATGCGCCGCCACCTTGTAGCCGAGCCTGTGCGCCTCGTTGCAGCAGGCACGAACAAGCTCCGGCGGCATCTTGAGTACCCCCGGCTCACCCTTTACCTTTGCGTCGAGGACGCCGCCGGTTATCATTATCTTTATATGGTCGGGCTTGTTTTCGGCGATCTTGCGGACATATCTGACGCAGTCATCCTCGGTTTTCGCCTCGTAAGCCAGCAGCCCTGCCATATGCCCCTCGGGCACGGAGACCGCCATGTCCGAAACGAGCATCCTCGGCCCGATGCGCTTGCCCTTGTTTATATCGTTGCGGATGCTTGAATCAATATTGCCCAGGCCGCCGACCGTGCGGATGGTCGTGACGCCCGACTTCAGCTGCGTGCGGGCAAATTTATAGCAAAGTGAATAAACCACCGACCTCGTCACTATATTTGACATTAGGAAGTTAACGGTCTTAGCGTTCTGCTTTTTTGTGTAGCTCGGCATACCCGAACCGGGCAGATGCACATGCAGGTTTATAAGCCCCGGCATGAGGTAGCGGCCTTCAAGGTCGATCATCTCAACATCGCCGAAGCTGTCTGCCGACGGCTCGATCGCCTTGATGACGCCGTCCTCGACAAGCACGGCCGTGTTTTTCGTGGGCTGCATATTTTCGCTGCCGTCAAGGACAGCGGCGTTTATGAATGCGTATTTCATATCATAACCCCCTTAATGCCAACATTATAATATTGAAAGGGGTATATCGCAAGCAGTAACGCACTATGACAAGAAAATAACAAAACGTTAAGACAATTAACGCAAATATAGCCAAGCTGTTAATGAAAATCGACCTGTATGGGCATGAAACAGCGGATTTTTACGGTCTTTATGAACAGATTATTTCCAAAATATATAGGAATCATATAAGTTCCTGTAAAGACAATAGCTTTCGGTGTTAAGATAAAGTTAATTTCACGCATAAGGTATTGTAATCATTTTTTTAACAATTACAATGAAAACACTAAGGCACATGCCTCAGCATAAAACGCAAATCATAAAAGGAGAGAAAGTATATGGAAAAAACAAATCGTGACGGATTTGGCTCCAGCTTTGCTTTTATCATGGCCGCTGTCGGTTCTGCGGTCGGTCTGGGCAACATTTGGGGCTTCCCGTACAAAATGGGTCAGAACGGCGGATTCGCATTCCTCGTCGTTTACCTCGTCCTCGCAGCTTTCGTCGGTCTTGCAGTTATGGTCGGCGAGCATGCCATCGGTCGTAAGACCGGCCTGAGCCCCATCGCAGCTTACCGCAAGCTGAGCAAGAAGTTCACCTTCCTGGGCTACATGGCTATCGCAGCACCGTTCCTCATCCTGCTGTTCTACATGGTTCTCGGCGGCATGGTCATGCGTTATGCATGCGGCTACCTGCTGGCAATGTTCGGCGTTGACACCTGGGGTGTTGCCGACATTTCCACCTTCTTCGGAGCCTTCGCCACCGACGGTGCGTCAATGGTTATCTGGACGCTCATCTTCATCGCTATCAACACCCTTATCGTCTGCGGCGGCGTCGGCGGCGGCATTGAGAAGTTCTGCAATGTCGGCATGCCCTGCCTGTTCGTTATCCTCATCATCGTTATCGTTTATGTTGCCGTTCAGCCCGGTGCTGTCGGCGGCTACCAGTTCATGTTCGGCGTCAACTTCGAGCCTCTGGAGAAAGACTTCCTTAAGGTTCTGAAGACTGCGGCAGGTCAGATGTTCTTCTCACTGTCGCTTGGTATGGGCGCTATGATCACCTACGGCT
>ERZ827043.123-NODE-123-length-95050-cov-12.256824_pt1 | contig 95050 bp, 83 predicted proteins | sample MGYA00519923_ERZ827043 | MGnify/ENA primary metagenome ERZ827043 (study PRJEB31778, sample SAMEA3449251) | human gut metagenome | biome: human gut; feature: human-associated habitat; material: faeces | place: United Kingdom | collected 2010/2012 ... | reverse complement strand
TGTGCGCCGCACCCATCAGCATGGGCCGGGGTTAGACTCCCGTGGAGCTGTGCCAACAGCCGTCCGTTTTGCCTCTTTTTCTATTTTTACAAATGACTGAAAGGGGTTACTATGCAAGATAATAAATTGCTGAAAAGCAAAGAATATATCGCAAGTGAAAATCCTCTGGAAGAAACAACGACCTACCACATTGATGGCAGGTCGTTTGTTGTTAAGCCGGTATTCAAGGATGATAGCACAAATACCTTTGGAACAATTCTTCTGCGTCTCATGCGGGCGGATTGTGAACGAAAGACGTGAATCCTTTGCAAAACCGGCTGACAAGTGGCTGTCGGGCGCGGTATAATTGAAGCGTGAAGTTATAGCACGCAAGAAAATTTGTTGTCCGACTGTCCAAGGAAGGAGGACTTATGAAACAGTCGAACAATAAAAAGTCCCGTGATGTGACCGCCTTCCTCTATGAGCGGCTTTCCCGTGACGATAATCTGGAAGGAGAGAGTTACAGCATTGGCAATCAGAAAAAATTGCTCACTAAGGTAGCCAAGGAAAAAGGCTACACCAATCTGGTACATTTCCTGGACGACGGCGTTTCCGGTGTGACCATGGATCGCCCCGGCTTCGTGGAAATGATCCAACAGCTCGAACAGGGCAAGGCAGCAGCGGTCTTTGTGAAGGACCTGTCCCGTCTTGGCCGAAACTACATCGAGGTCGGCCGCCTGACCGAAGAATTTTTCCCGGAGCACGATATCCGTCTTGTAGCAGTTTCGGACAACATTGATACGGCCGAGGGCGATAACGAGCTTGCCCCGATCCGCAATCTGTTTAACGAATGGTACGCGCGGGACATTTCAAAAAAGCGCAGGATCAGCAATAAGATCAAGGGTAATGGAGGCGAGCCTATGGGTCAGCCTCCCTACGGCTACATGAAGGACCCCGACAATCCGAAACGCTGGATCGTAGACGATGAGGCCGCGCAGGTGGTCAAGCATATTTACGGTATGACCTTGGATGGCATGGGAACGGAGCAGATTGCCGCCCAGCTTGAGCGGGAGGAAATTCTGACCCCGCGCGCCTACTGGCTGAAAAAGGGCGTCAAGCGTCCCGGAAAAGGCAAGCAGCAGCCACCTACCAAGTGGAACAGCTCCACCGTCACCAAAATCCTGTCCCTGCAAGAGTATTGCGGCGATATTCTCAATTTCAAAACCTACTCAAAGTCTTATAAAAATAAGAAGCGGATCGAAAATGACCGTGAAAATTGGGTGGTTTTCAAAGACGTCCATGAGCCAATTATTGACCGTGCCGTGTGGGAGCAGGTTCAGCAAAAACGGGGTAAAGTCCGCAAGCGCCGCACCAACGAGGGCGAAAAGAATATGTTTTCCGGGCTGCTGGTCTGTGCCGATTGCGGAAACAACCTACATTTCCATTTCAATCAGGGAAACCCAGAAATCCGATATTTCAACTGCTCCAATTATAAGGGCAACCGCGGCACCTGCACCTCTACCCATTATGTCCGGGTGGATTTTCTCGAACAGGTGGTGTTAGGTGAGATCAAGCGCCTGACCAAGTTTGCCAGCCGGTATGAGGATGATTTCGTCAAGGCCGTTATGGGCAGCACACAACAGAATGTTGCGTTGGATCGCAAACTCAAAGAAAAAGAGCTTGCAGCCCTGCAAGCCCGTGATGAAGAACTGGATGGATTGTTTGAGCGTATCTATGAGGACAATGTTTCCGGCAAACTCTCGGATGACCGCTTTGCCAAAATGTCCCGCAGGTATGAGGATGAACAAAAGGAGATATCCGAGAAGATCAAGGCCCTCCGTGCTGAAATGGACAAGCTCAGCAGCAAGTCTGTAACGGCGGATATGTTTATCTCCACCGTCCGTAAATACACAAGAGCCAAGGTTCTGACCCCCAGGATGCTCAATGAGCTGATCGATCACATCGAAGTCCATCAGGCGGAAAAGATCGACGGGATATGGGAGCAGCATCTTGTGATCCATTACAACTGTGTGGGAGCCATCTTCATCCCTGATGTGTTTCCACTTCCGGCCCCCCAAGTGTCGGTAAATACAAGAAAAGGCGTAGTTGTCAACTACGCCCCAGGTCAACTCGCTGTATGAAAAAAAGCGAGTGTTCTTAACAGCCTTTCAAATGCTGTAAGAACACTCGCCATGGTGCCGGTGACCGGACTCGAACCGGTATACTGTTGCCAGCGAGGGATTTTAAGTCCCTTGTGTCTACCATTTCACCACACCGGCAGGTGCGTATAACAATTTACCACTCATTGGCCCGATAGTCAAGTCTTGGGTGTACCATTTACTGACAAGGAACTTTTTTACAAAAAGCGCGTCTATATACCCGATCGACAGATCCAAAACGGAATGCGGAGGTACATGAATGCAGCAAGCTGTTTCACTGATGCTCACCGGTATATGGATGCTGGTGCTGATAAATGAAAGCGCACGGATGACCGCACTGCCCGAGACGAAGTCCCCGGCTTATATCGACGGAAAAATAGAACCGCTGCCGAGTGACAGTGACTCTGAAAACTGAATACAACCACAGCCATGAAGCCCGGAGCGATCCGGGCTTCAATTGCGTTATGAGCATTTTACTTCGACGTTACACGTCCGCGTCGCGCAGGACCTTACCGGCCATCACGCGCGTGCCGAGCAGCCAGACGATATCGTTATCCTGAATGGTCATGTTGACATCCGGCTGGACAATGGGCAGGTTGCCGCGCTGTAAGCCGAGGATCATGCAGTCATAGTTCTCACGGATGCCGCTGTCCTTTATGCTGCGCCCGTCAAGGGAGTCGCCCTTATCAACGTGCAGCGCGTAGGAATACAGGCCGCCCTCCGCCTTGCTCTCGGAGCCGATATACTCTCTGAGCGTCGGCGCGTCGGCGCTCTCCTCAAGGCCGAGACTGAGACGCAGCGTGCGCAGGTTCTCCCGCTCGCCGACGACATAGATCGTGTCCCCGGCGGCAAGCGCCGTGTTCCCGGCGGGCATGTTCTTTCTGCGCTTACCGTGGACGAGCTTTATAACGTTGACGCCAAAACGTCGTCCCCAGCCGAGATCCTTGAGGCTCTGTCCGGCAAAGCCGGCAGGCAGGGAGAACGAATCCACACAGAGCTTTTCATCGAGCCACTGCTCATATTCGCCGCTGTCGGAGAAGTGCTGGAGCTGGCGTTCATTGAGGTTTGTAAGGAAGCGCGCCTCAACATTGAGGTAGGCCGAGGCAAGCCAGCCCATACGCGAGGCAAGCAGCAGCGCCGCGACTATGACCGGCAGCAGCCATGCACTGCCGATACCGGCAATGTTCCGAAGTGGGATGAAGGCGATGAGGGCAATGAGCAGTATCCTTATTCCTGACAGCGCCATGAGCGGCAGGCGGAAGCTGCGCTTTTTCATCCACAGCACAGTATACTGCGGGGAGCGCGTATCGAGCATGGGGCGGATAAACAGCGCCATGCCGAGATAGATGACCGCAAGAGTGACGGCCTTCGCGGCAGCGTCCGACGGCAGTGCGGTCTCGAGCAGCGGCAGCAGCCAGTACCGGCCGATGATGCCAATGCCCGCCATTATGACGCCGTAGAGCGCGACAGTGCGGATATAACGGCTGAGGAAAGCGGACCAGTCGCTGTCCTGCTCCTTCTCGCTCTGCTCCTCATCGGTGTAGCGCTCGAGCTTCTGAGTAAGCTTCTCGGGCAGGAGCTTTACAACGAAAGCATAGATATTATCGCTGTGCTTGATGAAGAACGGCGTTGTCAGCGTCGTGATAACGGAGACGGCGATGATGATAGGATAGATATAGTCCGCAATCACGCCGAGGGACAGGCCAAGGCTCGCTATGATAAAGGCAAATTCACCGATCTGCGCAAGCGAGCAGCCGCAGTGAACAGCATTCTTCAGGCTCTGCCCGGAGAGCAGCACCCCCATCGAGGAGAAGAACAGCTTGCCGACGATGGTAACAAGGGTGAGAACAAGGATCGGGACGATGTACTTCACGACCATAGCGGGGTCAAGCATCATGCCGACCGAGATGAAGAACACTGCGCCGAAGAGATCCTTTACCCCCTGCGTCAGATGCTCCACGCGCTCGGCATGTACCGTGCCCGCAAGCAGCGAGCCTGCGAGGAAGGCGCCGAGAGCCGAGGAGAAGCCGAGGGCATCGGCCAGGAGCACCATACCGAAGCACAGGCCGAGGGAGACGACCAGCAAAGTCTCATCGCTCATAAGAGGCGAAGCCTTGTTGAGCAGCGTCGGCAGCAGGTAGATGCCAAGGATGAGCCAGAGCGCGAGATACAGCACCAGCATGCCGAGCTTCAGCGCAAGCGCCATACCGGAGATGCCCTGCCCGACGGAAATGGTCGAGAGGATTATCATCATGAATATTCCCGCGATGTCCTCAATGACCAGTGTGCCGAACACGAGCTGGGCAAAGCGCTCCTTCTGGACGCCGAGATCATCAAAGGCCTTGATGATGATAGTGGTGGAGCTCATGGAGAGCATGCCGCCGAGGAAGACGCTGTCCATCGTGCCCCAGCCGAGCGCCTGACCGACAAGGTAGCCGAAGAGCAGCATGCCGCCGACCTCGGTCAGGGCGGTTATGATAGCCGTGCCGCCGACGCTCACGAGCTTATGGAGATTGAACTCCAGCCCGAGGCCGAACATGAGGATTATTATGCCGATCTCGCTCCATGTGCTTATGGAGGCGCTGTCGGTGACGTTAAAGAAGAAGGGCATGTACGGGCCGATCAGAAAGCCCGCGAGTATGTAGCCTAAGACGAGCGGCTGATTCAGTTTTTTGAAAATGACGGTGACGATGCCGCCGGTCAGAAGTATGACAGCAAGGTCGGAAATAAGTTCAGGCAGATGCAATATTAGTCCTCCGTTTCTGCCGCCGCGGCCATATCATGACCCGGCAGTGATTTCTTTTATGATACCATTATACTAAATTTTACCCCCTGCGCACAATGGCAAGCCTGTGAATTCTTTGTTAAGATATTTGGCTGTTAAGTCCTTGAAGAAAGCGGGCGGATGAATTATAATCGTACTTGGAGAAAAAGAACCACGCGAGCGCGCGGATCATCGGAGAGTGACGATATGAGCAAGTTCAAAGCTTTTCTGAAGAAAAAGGACATAACCGTGACGTGGCAGAGATACGGCATTGAGGCACTCGGCGCAATGGCGCAGGGGCTTTTCTGCTCGCTGCTCATCGGTACGATAATAAAGACGCTGGGCACACAGCTCGGCGTGCAGTTCATCACAGACATCGGCACCTACGCAATGGCGGTCTCCGGACCTGCGATGGCGGTCGCGATAGGCTACGCGCTGAAGTCGCCCCCGATGGTGCTGTTCTCGCTCGCGGCGGTCGGCTGGGCGGCAAACGCCGAGGGCGGCGCGGGCGGCCCGCTCGCGGTGCTGATAATCGCCATCGCCGCGGCTGAGTGCGGCAAGGCTGTTTCCAAAGAGACGAAGGTCGATCTGCTGGTCACGCCGGGCGTGACGATACTCGTGGGCGTCGCGTTGGCAAAGCTCATCGCGCCGCCTATCGGGACGGCGGCAAACGCGCTCGGCCTGCTGATAATCGAGGCGACGAACCTGCGCCCGTTCTTTATGGGCATTCTGGTGTCGGTGATTGTGGGCGTAGCGCTCACGCTGCCTATCTCCTCGGCGGCAATATGCTCGGTGCTCGGACTGACGGGGCTCGCCGGCGGCGCTGCCGTGGCCGGCTGCTGCGCGCAGATGGTTGGCTTCGCGGTAATTTCCTTCAGAGAGAACGGCTGGGGCGGCATCGTGTCACAGGGGCTTGGAACATCGATGCTGCAAATGAGCAACATTCTGAAGAACCCGCGGATATGGATCGCGCCGACGCTGGCCTCAGCGGTCACGGGGCCGCTTGCGACCTGTCTCTTTAAGCTCCAGATGAACGGCGCGCCGATAAACTCCGGCATGGGCACCTGCGGCTTATGCGGGCCGATCGGTGTGATAACCGGCTGGTTCGAGCCGTCCGAGGCGGCACTCGCGAGCGGGGCCGCGGCGATCACGCCGGGCGCGTTTGACTGGATAGGCCTCGCGCTCATTGCTATCGTCCTGCCGGCGGTGCTCTCGCCGCTCTTCAACGCAGTGCTGAGAAAACTCGGCTGGGTGCATGATGGCGACATGAAGCTGTCGTAAGGCCGTTGCTGACTGGTACATTTGAAACAATGGAATAAATCAAAGGAGAAAGCCGTGCGGCTTTCTCCTTTTGCTTGTGCGCTAAATGTGCGCCGAATTTTAGTTTGGAATTATAAAAAATTCCGTTCGAATCTCGAAAAAATAATCCAGATACCATTCGGCATCTGGATTATTGGCACGCCGTAAGGGATTCGAACCCCTGACCTTCTGGTCCGTAGGTTGTCTCAAGGGCAAATTGGAACCGTTTTGGCTCCAATTGGTGCTTTTTACCACTGTTCGCTCGGCAAACTTTCCGTTGTTTCCGTCCAGACTTCCCCGCTCCAATTCTGTTCTGGGTCAAAAGTGGGTCAAGAAGGATTTTATAATTACAAACTGGAATTGACTTACTTGTTATCTTCCAAAAGCGTGATAGAATTCACCACAATAGATATGATGACGCAAATCCATAACATTTTGCTCATAGAAGGCAATACATCCATAAGGCCGCCCCAATCTTCATTGACAACTTGCATAGCAGCGTCCGAATAAAATGAGCATGCAGTTAATGCTGTCAACGATAAACTTATGAAACCAAAGCAATTTGATTTTTTCTGTTTAGCCGCCCAAGCTAAATTTAGGATTGCAAAAACAATTGCACCAGCGCCCATTACTAACCACATATTTTAACCTCCTTAAATTCGAATTTGCTGAATTTAGCATACCATAACGCAAAAGCGTTTGCAACTGAATTTGCCTACAGAGCTGCGCAGTCCAGCGGGGCCGCGGGGCCGGAGGAAGCGTACACACGCCGTAGGCGTGCATCCGTTTCTCCGGCTTTCCTCTGTCGTGGAGTTAAACGCTCCACTCAGCGGCAAGAGTAAAGCCCCGTGTTTCGGCGTGTAAGCCGCCGTGTGCGTTTTTTTCTCTGAGATTCGAGTGTGTACCCGCTTTCGTGAGTAAAAGCGAACGTGAGGCATTTGCGGGCAAAGTAATAAACGAGATGTGCAACGGTTTTCAGAGTGTTTTTCACGGTAGCTTTTTGATGAGATTCATAGAAATGGTTTTAAGTGAAAAATCGAACTTTTTAAGCCTGATTTCCGGATGTTTATAGCCGTTCGATTTTAGCACTATGATAAAGGAAGGTGGTCGCAAGAGACCTCCTTCCGCCCACAAAGCCCCGCAATGCGGGGCTTTTCAAGGTTTTGAGGCCGCAGTCTTATGTGCACCTTGAAGGAGATTTTCGCAGTCAGGGGTGACCGTGAGGGACGGCAAATGCTAGGGATAGCAGCCTTTTCAAGGTTGCCGTTCCGCAGACGGTTGAAAAATTCGATGTTTTCAACCACTCAAGAAATTTCTTTCCAAGTAAGAGCAATTTTCAGCACAAAGCGCACATATCTACGCTGCTGTATCTACTGAAAAGCGCTTATCCGCCGTTCCGAAATTGCACTGCTGTAACCAAATAGAGCCTCCCTCGGCGGTGCAAGAATTGCGCCGCAATAAACAATGAAAAAGGCGGCGCGGCTCCAAACGCAAATGATAATTTTCTGATAACAGTTCGGTTTCATGGTAGCTTTTCCCTCTTGGTTACGGTATTGTTCATTGGCAAAAGGAGTTGATACCATGTCAAAACGACGAGCAAACGGCGAAGGCAATATCCGAAAACGTAAAGACGGGCGCTGGGAGGGACGCTACACCGTCGGTCACGATCCAGAAACCGGAAAAGCCATCATCAAGAGTGTCCTCAGCAAGACGCAGGCAGAAGTCAAGGAAAAACTGAAGAAAGCCATCGAGGAAAATACAGACATCGACTACGGCAGAGCCAAGACCTACACCGTGGGGAGTTGGCTGGAAGTGTGGCTGGAGAACTACGCCAAGGTGAAGCTGCGTCCATCCACGTTCAAGACCTCGCAAGGCTTCCTCAAGAACCACATCAAGCCGCAGATTGGCAGCATTCCGTTGGCGGAATTGACCTCTCTGGACTTACAACGATTTTACAAGCACTTGCTGGATGGCGGGCGGGTAGACCGCATCGAAGCGAAAAAGAAGCCGAAAGGACTGGCACCGAAGACCGTGCGGAATATCCATCAGATGATCGGCTCGGCATACAACCTCGCTATCGAGCAGAAGCTGGTAAACAAGAATCCGACACAGGGCTGTGCACTGCCAAAGGTTGAACACAGAGAGATGAAAACGTTGACCGCTGACCAACTCAGTGCCTTCTTCCAAGAAGCCAAAGACAGTGGCGTGTACGAGCTCTACTACCTCGACCTTGCCACCGGACTACGCCGAGGTGAACTGCTGGGGCTGAAGTGGCGGGACGTGGATTTCGACCGTAGTGTGCTGAAAATTCAGCGAGCCATCTCTAGACAAAATGGCAAGGTAGTTGAAGCACCGCTGAAAACGAAAAACGCCTACCGCGCTCTGCCGCTGTCGGCGGACGCAATAAGCGTACTGAAAATGCAAAAGTGCAAGGTGGGCGGCAGCGAATGGGTATTCCCATCGCCGTCCGGAGGTCCCATGTCCCCAGACAGCGTCCTGCACATGTTACAAAGAGTCCTAAAACGAGCAGGGCTGCCCCGCATCCGCTTCCATGACATGCGCCACACTTTCGCAACGATGGCGCTTCAGAACGGCGTGGACGTGAAAACGGTGTCCTCCATGCTGGGTCACTACTCCGCAGGCTTCACGCTGGACACCTACGCCCACGTGACTACCGACGCACAGATGAAAGCAGCCCAAACGATAGGCGGTATCCTATCCCGTGCGGTATAGCCCTTTCCGCTATCCGCTCCTGTTGGGGTCAGCGTTTGGGTCGGGATAAAGCAGCATCCGGAAACAGTAACTTATGAAAAATAAAACTCCTCGAAATCTGACGATTTCGAGGAGTTTTGGCACGCCGTAAGGGATTCGAACCCCTGACCTTCTGGTCCGTAGCCAGACGCTCTATCCAGCTGAGCTAACGGCGCATATCAGCTCTCAACTGAGAGCTTGTTTATATTAGCACAGTCGGAAGAATAATGCAATACCTTTTTTCGATTTTATTGGAAAATTTTTATCTGGCTGCGTCCGGCTGTGCGCTCTTACCAGCCCATGGAATCGCAGACGGAATCGGCGATGTCGCCGACGGCTTTGAGCGTGCGGCCAACCGCGCTCTTCATGGGGTGCTTCTTGGGACGCATCGCGATCATGGCCGCGCTGCCGACGATCAGCCCCATACCCATACCGACATAGAAATTTCTTTTATTCATTTTTTACACCTCCATAATCAGGTATCTATATTATGTGCGCAAAATACGTTGATACATCGAGGCAAATTGTGGTAGAATAAAAGCATGAAGCAACTCTCAGCCAAATCGGAGGGATATATATGAGCGTAAGAATACTGGCGGTCGGCGACGTGTGCGGCCAGCCGGGTCTGGATTTTTTGGAAAAGCGCCTGAAAGAATACAAAAAGGAACAGAACATCGCCTTTGCCGTCGTTAACGGTGAAAACGCAAACGTCGTCGGCATCACACCGCGGCAGGCCGACGCGATCCTCCGCGCCGGTGCAGACGTTATCACGCTCGGCAACCACACATGGACACGCACGGAGCTTCAGCCCTACCTTGACGAGCGGCGCAAAATTCTCCGCCCGGCAAACTTCGGCCCGCAGTGCCCGGGGCGCGGCATCAACGTATACTCCACACCGTTCGGCGATGTCTGTGTGCTGAACCTGATGGGGCGCTTCACGCTCGACAGCAACACCGACAACCCCTTTGTCATCGCAGACGGGTACATGGCCGAGATAAAGGAGAAGATCATCCTTGTGGACTTCCACGCCGAGGGCACGAGCGAGAAGCGGGCGATGGGCTATATGCTCGACGGCCGCGCCTCCGCGGTCTGGGGCACACACACCCACGTGCAGACCTCGGACGCCTGCGTGCTGCCGAAGGGCACGGGTTACATCACCGACCTCGGCATGACGGGTGCGGTACACTCCGTGCTCGGCGTCGACCCGGAGCAGAGCATAGGCAAATTCATGGGCGACCCGCCGCGCCGCTACGAGGCCGCGAAAGGGCCGGCAAAGCTTGAGGGCTGCATATTTGAGATAGACCCGGAGACGGGCAGGTGCCTGAGCGCCGAAGGGATAAGGTTAACATGAGCAAGATAAAAATTCTCCATGCTGCCGACCTGCATCTGGACTCCCCGTTTGAGGGGCTCCCGGCAGGCAAGGCCGCCATACGCCGCGGCGAACAGCGCGCGCTGCTGTCGCGGATAGCCGAGCTTACGCACCGAGAGGGCGTGCAGCTTGTGCTGCTCGCGGGCGACCTGCTCGACAGTGAAAATACATACTACGAAACTGGCGAGGAGCTCTGCCGATCGCTGAGCCAGATCGCGGCGCCGGTATTCATTTCTCCCGGCAACCATGATTTCTATTCGCCGAAATCCGCCTACGCGCGCCTCAATCTCCCGGAAAACGTACACGTGTTCACCTCCGGGGACATTGAAGCAGTCACGCTGCCGGAGCTCGGCGCGCGCGTGTTCGGCGCGGCGTTTACCGATAAGCGCAGCGGTGCAATGCTGCGCGGCCTCCACGCCGAGCATGAGGACGGTTTGCTGAACGTTCTGTGCATCCACGGCGATGTGGGCGTCAAGGACTCGGCCTACGACCCCATAAGCGAGGACGAGCTCAGAGCCAGCGGCATGGACTACGTCGCGCTTGGACACGTCCATAAAGCCAGCGGCCTTAAAAAGGCCGGGGACACATGGTACTCATGGCCGGGCTGCCCGGAGGGGCGCGGCTTTGACGAGACGGGGGAAAAGACCGTGAGCATCGTCACCCTCGGCGACGGCGAATGCAGCCTTGAGCCTGTGTGCATCGCGAGCCGTCGGTACGAGATACTGAAGATCGACGTCACGGGCACCGATCCCCTGCTCGCGATCCACACCTCGCTGCCGGACGAGACGGTGAAGGATGTGTACCGCATCATCCTCACAGGCGAATCGGACACGAGCCCCGACTTGAGCCGCCTGCACTATAACCTTGAAGAGCTGTTCTTCGAGCTTCAGCTGCGCGACGAGACGCGGCTGCGCCGAAGCGTATGGGAACGCGCCGGGGACGACACCCTGCGCGGGCTCTTTCTCAAGAAGCTCCGGGCAAAATACGACGCGGCGCGCGACGACGAGCAGCGCCGCCGCATAGAGCAGGCCGCCCGCTGGGGGCTCGCCGCGCTCGACAACATGGAGGAGGTCGCAAAGCATGAAGATCAATAAGCTGACGGCGTCCTTCGGAAAGCTGGAAAACGAGACGCTGAGCCTGCACGACGGGCTGAACATCATATACGCGCCGAACGAAAGCGGCAAATCCACATGGTGCGCGTTCATCATGGCGATGCTCTACGGGGTGGATTCCTCGGAGCGCGCCCGCGCGGGCTACCTGCCCGACAAGCTGCGCTACGCCCCGTGGTCGGGCGCACCGATGGAGGGCAGCATGGAGCTGACTGCCGACCGGCGCGATATCACCATCACCCGCAGGACGCGCACGAAGAGCGCGCCGATGAAGGATTTTTCCGCGGTGTACACCGGCAGCAGCGTCCCGGTGAAGGAGCTCAACGGCAGCAACGCCGGGGAGATGCTGACGGGCGTATCAAAGGACGTGTTCCGCCGCAGCGCGTTCATCGCGCAGGGGACGGTCGCCGTCTCGGGAAGCCCGGAGCTTGAAAAGCGGATAAACGCGATAGTCTCCACGGGCGAGGAATCCGGTTCATTCAGCGAAGCTGACGAGCGGCTGCGCGCATGGCAGCGCAAGAGGCGCTATAACCGCAAGGGCATGCTGCCGGAGCTTGAGGCAAAGATGGACGACACCCAGCGCCGGCTCGACGACATGGGCGGCTCTATCGGGGACGTCGAGTCCCTTGAAAAGCAGCTTGAGGAGACGAAGGCGCGCTGCACCCAGCTTGAGCAGGAGGTCACGGACGCGCGCCGCCGCCAGCGCCGCGAGGCGCTCGACCGGCTGAACGCCGGGCGCGCGGAGCTTCAGCGCAGCAGTGAGGAGCACGACGCGGCAATGACGCTGCTCTCGCAGCGGCGTGAGGAGCTGGGCGCAAGCCCTTTCGGCAGCCGCGAGCCGGGAGAGCTTGAAGAGGAAGTTCAGGCCGACCTTAACGAGCTCGAAGAGCTCCGTGCCGAAGCAGCAAGGAAGCCGAAGCCCCTGTGGGGCATAGTGCTGATGGTGCTGGCAGTCGCGGCGGCGGCTCTGTACACGAGCCTTGACGTACTCGCATTTATGATCGCCGCGGCGGTGTTCTGCGTCGGCGCGATAGTGATGCTGCTGCGCTACGGCAAGGAGCGCGGCGCGGCGGCAGCAGCACTCGAACGGCAGACGGCGCTATTGAGGAAATACCAGGCGCGGTCGACCGGTGAGATAAAGGCGGCGCTGGAGGACTACGAGCAGCTCTGGGAGAGCGCGAAGAAAGCCGAGCAGCAGGAGCTGCACACGCGCCGCGCTTATGAGAGCGCACGCAGTATGCAGAGCAGGCTCGAAGAATCTGCGCTGGGCGAGCTTGACTTTGCCTCCGGCGACTCTGAGACCGCGCGGCTCGGGCGCGAGCTGACGGCGGCGCGCGGCGAGGCCGAACGGCTGAGCCAGCAGATCGCCGGGATAAACGGACGGCTCGCCGCGATGGGCGACCCACTCGTCCTTTCCAGCAGCCTGAGCTGCATGAAGGAGGAGTACGAGCTTATCTGCGACGAGTACGACGCGATAAACCTCGCCATCGACACGCTGCGCGAAGCGGACACCGAGATACAGAGCCGCTTCTCCCCGGAGCTCGGGCGCGTCGCCGCGGGCTACATGTCCGCCGTGACCGGCGGGCGCTACTCCGATGTACTCATAAACCGCGACTTTACGGCGAAGGCGCGCACGAAGGACGACGTTGTGGCGCGCGACGCGGAGTATCTGAGCGCGGGCACGCTGGACATAATGTATCTTGCGGTGCGCCTTGCGGTGTGCGAGCTTGCGCTGCCCGAGGGCGAGACCTGCCCGCTGATAATAGACGACGCGCTCGTGAACCTTGACGAGACGCGCCTTGAACAGGCAATGGCGCTTCTGCGCGAGATCGCAAAGGATCGGCAGATAATACTTTTCAGCTGCCGTAAAACGGACGGCAGATAAGCGGTACACGAAAGCGAGGCTTAGAAATGAAATACGATTTTACAACAGTGCTCGACCGGCACGGCAGGGACTCTCTGGCCTTTGACAAGATACCCTTCACAGGCGTTCAGCCCGACGAGGGCTTTGACGCGATACCGATGTGGATCGCGGACATGAGCTTTGTCGCCGCGCCCCCGGCCATGGAGGCGATACTCAAGCGCATGGAGATGCCGAACTTCGGCTACTTTGCCCTGCCGGACGAATACTTTGACAGCATCATAAACTGGCAGCGCAAGCGCAACGGCGTCGAGGGGCTGCTCCCTGAGCACATCGGCTATGAAAACGGCGTGCTTGGCGGCGTGAGCTCGGCAGTGCAGAGCTTCACCTCGCCCGGGGATAAGATACTCATCCACTCCCCCACCTATGTCGGCTTCACGCACACGATGGATGACACCGGGCGCGTCATAGTCCACAGCGAGCTCAAGCGCGACGAGAACGGCATCTGGCGCATGGACTACGAGGACATGGACAGGAAGATAAAGGAGAACAACATTCACTTCGCTATCTTCTGCTCGCCGCACAACCCCTGCGGCAGAGTATGGGAGCGCTGGGAGATTGAAAAGGCGATGGAGGTCTACGCTGCGAATGACTGCATCGTCATCTCCGATGAGATATGGTCAGACATCATTATGCCTGGGCACAAGCACATCCCGACGCAGTCTGTCTCAGAGGATGCAAAAACCCGCGTCATCGCCTTCTACGCGCCGAGCAAGACCTTTTCTCTGGCAGGGCTTGTCGGGTCCTACCATATCATCTACAACAAATACCTGCGTGACCGTGTCGTCCGCCGCGGAGAGATGAGCCACTACAACGAGTGCAACGTCCTGTCCATGCACGCGCTTATTGGTGCTTTCAGTCCGGAGGGCATGGAGTGGGCAGACGAGATGTGCAATGTCATTGACGAAAACCTTGAATACGCCTGCGATTTCATAAACGCGAACTTCAAGGGTGTGAGCTGCCAGCGGCCGCAGGGAACGTATATGCTCTTCCTTGACTGCGCGGGCTACTGCGCCGAGCATGGGATAAGCATAACGGATCTTCAGCACCGCGGCGTGCGCTGCGGCGTTATCTGGCAGAACGGCGAGGACTTTATCTATCCCAAGTCCATCCGCATGAATCTTGCCCTGCCGAGGTCAAGGCTCATCGAGGCCTTCGACCGGCTGAAGAAGTACGTGTTCATCTGAGAGGACAGACCTGCTCAAATAAAAAGGGTGTGTGACAGCGCGTCACACACCCTTTTTTGTTATTCTGTTCTTCGTTTCTCAGCTGTTGAGGTACTTGATCGCGATGCTTACAAAGCCTTCTGCGCCGGCCTTGATGGCCTCGGGCTTGAAGATGCACTTGGAGCTGTGCAGAGCGTAGGTCTCCTCGCCGGTGTATTGCTCGCAGTTGAGCCACATAAGCGCTGCGGGAGTGCCGGTAGCCAGACCGTAGTAGCTGAAGTCCTCGGAACCGGAGGAGGGCTCGTCCAACCAAACGACGCTGTTCTCTCCGAGCTCCTCGGTGAGGGTCTCGCTGATGAGGTCGATGAGCTTGTCATCGTTCTCGACGCAGGCATAGCCGGTCAGTGCCTGAACATCGACCTTGCAGCCGGAGAGCGTCTCGACGCCCTTGGCGATGGCAAAGGTATGGTCACGGATGACCTTGGCGGTCTCGTTATCATAGTATCTGAAGCAGCCGCCAGCGGTGGCGTAGTCAGGGATGATGTTGACACGGCTGCCGCCGCTGATGGTGCCGACGGAGAGGATAGCGGTCTTGAGAGGATCGGTATTGCGGGAGACGACCTGCTGGAGCAGGACGATCAGCTGGCTGAGTGCAAGTATCGCGTCGTTGCCGTTCTGCGGCTGGGAGCCGTGCGCGGTCTTGCCGTGGACATCGAAGCGGTAGAGATCAAAGCCGCTGGTGATGACGCCCTTCTTGATGGCGAACTGGCAGTTATGGTCAGGCGTTGCGGGGTTCATGTGCAGGGCGATGATCGCATCGACATGCGGGTTCTCCATGCAGCCGTACTCGACCATGTGCAGTGCGCCGCCGGTGGTGTCACTCGGGTTCGCGGCTTCCTCGGCGGGCTGGAAGATGAGCTTCACGCTGCCGGGGAACTTGTCTCTGTTCTCGCAGAGGATGCGCGCGGCGGTTAGCAGGATGGTGATGTGCATATCGTGGCCGCAGGCGTGCATGACGCCCTTGTTCTCGGACGCGAACTCAACGCCGGTCTCCTCGGTCACAGGCAGAGCGTCCATATCGGCGCGGATAGCGATGCACTTGCCCTCGCCCTTGCCGCCCTTTATCAGCGCGACGAGGCCGGTCATCCATGTGCGCTCGACAGAGTCGACGCCGTATTCCTTCAGCTTCTCCATAATGAGAGCGCTGGTTCTCTCTTCTTTATAAGAAAGCTCCGGATGGCGGTGGAGATCCTCGCGGATGGCTTTCATTTCGGGATAGTATTTTTCGACTGTTTCTTTGAACATTATTGGTTCCCCCCAATCCATTTCACTGTTGTAGAGTATATTCCAATTGTCTGATATGTGCAAGCATTCTTTGAATTTATATGCACTTTTACGATAAAAATCGGCGTTCTGTCCCCTCTTTGCGGGGGCAGAACGCCGTGCGCTTGTTTAATATGACGCCTTATTTGCCGAGCATTATCTTGAGGATCTCAACATCAGTGCTCTTCATGCCCTCGCGGCCCATGCGGCCGACGCTTTCGATGGTCTCTTCGACGTTATCCTCGACAAGACCCTCGCCGGGCTTAAAGACTCTGCCCTTCCCGCTCATGTCCATAGCGAGCAGAGCCATACCGACCGCCGTTGCGATCTTGGAGGCGCAGGAGCTCTTCGCCCCGTCGCAGACCATGCCGCCGGTGGTGTTGATGGTGTTGGTGATGATGCCGCAGACGTCCTCATAGCTGCCGCCGAGCATATAGGCGATGCCGCAGGCCGCGCCGGTCGCCGCGCTGGTCGCGCCGCAGTACGCGGAGAGGCTGCCTATGTAGCGCTTCTCATGCAGGGAAATGAGGTTCGAGAGTGCGAGCGCGCGCAGCATCTTATCCTCGGGAATCTTATACTCCCTTGCGTAGATGAGCACCGGCATGGAGACGGTGATGCCCTGGTTGCCGCTGCCGGAGTTGATGACAACAGGCATTGCGCAGCCGTTCATTCTTGCGTCGGAACCGGCGGCGGCATAGGCGCGGGCACGGTCGACGAGAGAGCTGGACTCCTCGGCGATGGTGCGGCCGACCTCGGCGCCCCACGGGTTCTTGAGCCCCTCCTCGGCGATGGCGCTGTTGCACTTGATCTGATTTTCAAGCACCTCGCGCACGTCGTCAAGGTTTACCTCGTTTGCGAAATCATAGATATCGCGGACGTTCAGCAGGCTTTTGTCGGCTGCCGCGGGGGCGGTGCCTTCCTGCTTCGCCTGAGCTGCGTCATAGATGACCTCGCCGTTTTTCTCGATGCGGGTGATGTTGCTGTGGTAGTCCTTTATCTCGACGAGCGCGGTCTGGTCGCCCTTGTTTGCCTCGATGCGGATATAGAGATTCGCCACACCCTCGACCAGCTCGCAGTCACAGCAGTGATCCACGACCATCTTGTGCATAAGGGCAATGTCCTCATCGCTTACGGAGTGGAGCACATCCAGAACTCTGGATGCGTCGCCGCCGATGATGCCGAGCAGAGCGGCAGTGTCAATGCCGCGCGCGCCGCCCGAGTTCGGGACGGTGACGGCCATGACGTTTTTCACGATGTTCCCGCTGCAATATACCGTACAGTGCTCAGGTATGTCACCGAGCACCTCGCGAAGTTTCGCGCCGGCATACGCGATGGCAATGGGCTCGGTACAGCCTGTCGCCATTGTGAGTTCATCATGGAGCAGCTTAACATAATTGTCATATACTTTCTTATCCATTATGATACTCCTTCTGTCTGTGTGTATTTTTCGGCGTAGTGGGTTACGTTTCGATCACTTGTTGTTCAGGAAGTCGTAAGCGAACTGGGCGGTGAGAGCGGAGCCGCGCCAGAGGACGGATTCGTCGACGGTGTACTTCTCGTTGTGGTTGGTGTAGATGAGTCCCTTTTCGACGTTTCTGGAGCCGATGAAGGCGAAGAACGCGGGGATCTTCTCCATGAAGAGCGCAAAGTCCTCGCTGCCCATGAGAGCCGGCATCTCGTTGTTGACGCCCTCGGGTCCGAAGAGCTTGAGAGCGGCGTTCTGCGCGATCTCGTTGAGCTCGTGATCCTCGTTGATGACGGCGGGGAGCATCGGGCTGAACTCCAGCTCGGCGGTGCAGTCGTGCGCCTCAGCGGTGTTCTTGATGATCTTGTTGAGGTCGGCCTCAAGGTCGTGTCTCAGCTCGCGGGAGTAGGTACGGATGGTGCCGACGAGCTCAACATCGGGGCAGATGATGTTGTACATGCTGCCGCCGTGGAACTTGCCGACGGTGACGACCAGAGGATTGACCGGGTTATTCTTGCGGCTGACGTAGGTCTGCAGCGCCATGACTATCGCGGAAGCGGCGACGATGGCGTCGTGTCCGTCCTGAGGAGCGGAGCCGTGGGACTGGAGTCCCTTGACGCGGATGGTGAAGTTATCGCAGGAGGCCATGCGATTGCCGGAAGCAACGCAGACATAGGGAGCATCCAGAGTGCCCCAGATGTGCTGGCCGAAGATGGCGTCAACGCCGTCGAGGATGTGGTGATCGACATAGTACTTTGCGCCGCAGGCCATTTCCTCACCGGACTGGAGCAGGAACTTGACCTTGCCCTTGAGCTCATCCTTCTTCTCGAGCAGGATATGTGCCGCGCCGAGCAGCATGGCCATGTGGTTATCGTGGCCGCAGGCATGCATGACGCCCTCGTTCTGGGAAGCGAAGTCAAGCCCAGTACCCTCCTTGACAGGCAGAGCGTCTATATCGGCGCGCAGCATGACGGTGCGGCCGGGCTTGCCGGTGTCAAGAGTGGCGATCAGACCGGGATAGTCGGGGAAGGTCTGGATCTCCATACCCATCTTCTCAAACTCTGCAACGAGAGCCTTGGTGGTCTCCCACTCCTTGAAGCTGAGCTCGGGATGCGCGTGGAAGTATCTCCTGCGCTCGATGATATAGGGTTCGTACTTTTGTGCCAGAGCTTTAATGTCCATAAAAGCCCCTCCTTTATAGAATTTCTAATCAAAAAGGGGACGGCACAACTATTCGTTATGCCGCCCCGTAAGATTACTTATTAAGAAAGTCTGCCGCTACCTGACAGTACAGACAAGCGCCGTTGAGCAGAGCATCCTCGTCAACCTTAAACTTCGGGCTATGGTGAGCATGGAAGGTGTCCTTTGCTTCGCAGCCGCAGCCGACGAGCGCAATAGCCCCCATCTGGTCGGGAGCAGCATCGATGAAGAAGCAGAAGTCCTCGCCGCCGGTGGTCGGGTCGAAGGCGATCTTGTAGCTGTCATCGTCGCCGTAGATCTTCTTGCAGGCGCCGTCAATGATATCAGCCATGTAGGGATGGTTGACAGTGGGCGTAGTGAGGGTGGTGTACTTGGTCTTGTAGGTGCATCTGTATGCCTCGCAGATGCCCTTTACGATGCGCTCGATGCGCTCGGGGAACTCGGCAAAGACCTGTCTGTCGAAGCAGCGGGTGGTACCGGCGAGGTAGCCGCTGTCAGCGATGACGTTCCAGCGGGTGCCGACGTCCATGCGGCCGACCGTGCAGACGGCGGCGTCAATGGGTCTGTACTCACGGGAGACGATGGTCTGGAGGGAGTTGACGATAGCGGCGCAGCAGGTGACTGCGTCATGGCAGTTGTGGGGCTCTGCACCATGGCCGCCCTTGCCCTGCACCCAGATCTCGAACTGACCTGCGGAGGCCATTCTCGGACCGGCCGCAAAAGCGACCTTGCCGATGGGGACCTGAGTCCAGATATGCTGGCCGTAGACAGCGTCAACACCTTCCATTGCGCCGTTTGCGATCATGGAGGGAGCGCCCTGAGCGGTCTCCTCAGCGGGCTGGAACGCGAGCTTAACGGTGCCGCACAGCTCGTCCTTGACATCGTTGAGGATATGGGCGGCGGTGAGCATCATAGCGGTATGGGTATCGTGGCCGCAGGCGTGCATAACGCCGTCAACGGTGGACTTATAGGGCAGATCGTTCTCCTCGGGGACCGGAAGAGCGTCCATGTCGCCGCGGATGAGGATGGTCTTGCCGGGCTTGCCGCCCTTTATGGTGGCCAGTACGCCGGTCTCAAGACCACACTGTACGTAAGGCACGCCTATCTTATCAAGTTCGGACTGGACGAACTTGCTGGTTTCATATTCCTTGGTGCTGAGTTCGGGGTGCATGTGGAGGTATCTGCGGGTCTCGATGATGTAGTCGCTGTACTTCTGAGCAGTTTCCTTGATGTTCATAATATGCCCTTCCTTTTCCGCCGCGTGCGCGGCGTCATTGCAGATGAATAAATACCGCTTAAGCTGCGCCGCATATCTGCATACGCGGCGCAGCCGTTAAACTAAGTAGAATACCGAATCAGAACAGGTTGGTGAACAGGCCTGCGATGATAACGGAGGTGATAGTGACGGTGGTGAAGCCGCCGACGATCATGCTGGGGTACATTTCGCCCATGAGGTAATCGAACTCTTCCTTGGTCTCGCCCAGAGCCTTGCAGGTGTTCTCGGTGATGATGGCATTGGGGGGGAAGCCGTAGAGAGCGGTCAGGCCGTTTGCCAGAGCGAGGCAGAAGTCGATCTTGAGGAGCTTTGCAGCGATGAACTCAAAGATAGCCATGCCGATAACACCGACAACGATGAGGAGGAGCATCGGGCCGATAACGGAACCGAGCATTGCGGGGGTAGCAGTCTTCAGGCCGTCGAAAACGTACATCATCAGAGCGAACATAACGATGCCGTAGGAGTTGGCCTTATTGAGGGAGTTGACATCGAGGAAGCCGATGGTGGTGCCCAGAACACCGAGGATCAGAGCCCAGACAGCGCCGGAGATCTTGCCGATGCCGGGGAATGCGATGGTGCCGAGCATGGTTGCGAGCCAAGCAACGATACCGAGCTTGAGGAAGATCATAACAGGGCCGTTCCACTTCTCAGGCAGCTCGGGGATGAGCTTCTTCTTTGCCTTGTTTGCAGTGCCGGCTTCGAGCTCGTTTGCCTTCTCGACTGCGTTGACCTCAGCTGCATCGCTGGTCTTAACCTCGCCGGAGCGGAACTTCTTGAGGAGCTTCTTGCCTTCGAGCTGGAGGCAGAGAGCGGTGAGGGGGTAGCCTGCAAAGCCCTGCACGCAGTACATCGCTATTGCAAAGAGAGCTGCGGCCTCGAGACCCTTCTCGGCTGCAGCAGTCTGCATGGTGACAGCTGCGACGATGCCGCCGGTGAGAGGAGGCAGGCCAGCAACGACGAATTCCCTACCAATGATGGGAATGCAGACGAGCCAGCAGGCGAGGCACATACCCGCCAGACCAGCAAGGCAGACGACGATGGTCTTCCACTGTTCGCCCAGCTGCTTGAGGCTGATGATGGTGCCCATGTGGGTGATGAGGAGATAGATGCCGATGGTGCTGCCGAATGGGATCAGCTTGGAGTCGGAAATAAGCTCCGCAGGCAGAACTGTCCAATAACCAATCAGCAGAACGATCGCCGTGACAAACACGGAGGGGACCCATGCCTTGGTCAGGATGGACACTGCATCGCCTATCAGGTAGGCTACGGCGCACAGAACGAACGCCAGTGCAAAGTTGTACATATATTGTTCCTCCTTTTTTCTCTTTATTTATTCTACGCCGGCAGACGTGCCGTACCGTATGAATAAATATGTTGGTATTATAACAACTGCCAGCAGCAATGTCAAGGACTTCAGCAATTTAAAGTGCAAATTTTTTAAGGATTTTCGACATGATAAAAGCTAATGACCGTCGCGCGCATCTGTAATGTGAACCGGTTTCTCAGTTTAGTGCGCATTTTATCAGCATCGTCCCTGCGTTTATGCATTTTTAGTTTTATAGGCGTGGAAATTTTGTATAATTATTTATATTTTAATGGGTCAAGCTATAATAAAAATACCGTCTGCCGATGGCAGACGGTATTTTATAAGACAGTAATAAATTACTTGATCTCGACGGTTGCGCCGACGGCTTCGAGCTGAGCCTTGAGAGCCTCTGCGTCTTCCTTGGAAATGCCTTCCTTGACCTTTGCGGGGACGGCTTCGACCATTGCCTTTGCCTCTGCGAGGCCGAGACCGGTGATGCCACGGATCTCCTTGATGACCTTGATCTTCTCTGCGCCGAAAGCGGTCATGACAACGTCAAACTCGGTCTTCTCTTCGACAGCGGGGCCAGCAGCAACTGCGGGGCCGGCAGCGACGGCAGCGGCAGAAACACCGAAGGTGTCCTCCAGAGCATGTACGAGCTCGCTGAGCTCAAGAACGGTAAGGCCTTTGATCTCTTCGATCATGGCAGTGATTTTTTCACTCATTGTAATTTCCTCCATTAATTATTTGTGCAGCCTGATTATTCAGCTGCGGCTTCAGCAGCGCCGGACTCGATAGAGCCGCCCTTCTGCTCGAGAATCTGACCGAGACAAACGGCCAGGCCGGTGATGGGTGCGATCATGGTGCCCAGAACCTTGGAATACAGAGCATCCTTGGAGGGCAGAGAAGACATTTCGGCTATCTCAGCGTCGGTAAGGATCTTGCCCTCCATGAAGGCAGCCTTGACGTTGAAACGGTCGCCCAGCTTCTTGCTGTAATCATTGATGATACGGAAAGGAGCGATGGGGTCATTCTCAGCGGTGGCCAGAGAAGTGGTGCCGTTGAGGACGTGGTCGAGACCGCTCATCCCCAGCTTGTCCAGAGCCTTTCTGGTCAGGGTGTTCTTGACAACAGTGTAGTTGACCTCGTCCTTGCGCAGCTCGGTACGCAGTGCGGTGTCCTCAGAAACGGTGATTCCCTTGTAATCGACCAGGATACCTGCGCTTGCGCCCTTGATGCGTTCAGCCAGAGCTTCGACTATCGCCTGCTTTTCGCTAAGAACCTTTGCATTTGGCATATTGTGTTTCACCTCCACGCGAATGATGACACGCCCAAAAAGAAAACCCCTGCGTCAAGACGCAAGGGCACAAAAACAATCACGGTAAACCTTGATATTGTTAATGTCCTCGGCAGGATTTACGGGCATGACCCACCTGCTGTCTTTGGAGCGCCATAACAATATAACAAAACTCTGCGTGAAAGTCAAGTATTTTCAATGCTTTTCCGCGTAATTTTTTCAAGCTACGCGGTGATGTTCTTCTTTATGCGGCTTATTGCGTTTTTCTCAAGACGCGATACCTGCGCCTGCGATATGCCGACCTCCTTGGCGACCTCCATCTGTGTGCGCCCGTCATAAAAGCGCAGGGCGAGGATGTGCTTCTCCCGGCTGTCGAGCCGCTTCACGGCCTCCTGAAGCGCGATCTGCTCGAGCCACTGCTCGTCGGTATTGCGCGTGTCGCCGATCTGATCCATCACGCAGGCGCTCTCGCCGCCGTCGCTGTACACCGGGTCATAGAGGGAGACGGGGTCGCTTATCGCCTCCATCGCGAAGACGACCTCCTGCCGCGGTATGCCGAGCTCCTTGGCGATAGCTTCAATGCTTGGTTCGCGCCCGTCGGCGGCGGTCAGACGCTCTTTGGCCTGAAGCACCTTATAGGCGGTGTCGCGCATCGAGCGCGAGACGCGGATGGCGCTGTGATCGCGCAGGAAGCGCCGCAGCTCCCCGGCGATCATCGGCACGCCGTAGGTCGAAAACTGCACATTCTGGCTCAGGTCGAAGCAGTCCACGGCCTTGATGAGCCCGATGCAGCCGACCTGGAACAGATCGTCCATGCTCTCGCCGCGCCCGGCAAACTTCTGGATGACCGACAGAACCAGCCTCAGGTTTCCCGAGATCAGCTCCTCACGCGCGGACTTATCGCCGCCGCGGGCACGTTCCAGCAGTGCGCGGGTCTCGGCTGATCTCAGCACAGGGAGCCTTGCCGTGTTGACTCCGCATATCTCTACCTTGCCCTGTATAACCGTCACTCCTTTTTATCCGGAGGACGCATATGCGCCCGTCCAAGAGTGTGGTTATTATTTCCCGTCTTGGGAAATTTGATACACGGCTTGTGCTCCGCGCCGCTGTGTGGTATTCTAATGCCCGTGTGGCCTGTCAGCGTCAGGCCGATTCCTGCTATGGAAAGGCGGTATTATAATAATGAAGATAACTACACGTAAGCTCGCTGTCTCGGCGATACTGCTCGCGGCGGACGTGCTGCTGACGCGCGTATTCGCGTTCAACACTCCGCTTATGAAAATCGGCCTCGGCTTTGCCGCGATAGCGCTGTGCGCGATGCTCTACGGCCCCGCTTGGGCTGCGCTCGTCTCCGCGCTGGGTGACCTCATCGGCTCGCTCGCGTTCCCGACTGGCGCATACTTCCCGGGCTTTACGCTGACCGCCGCGGTCACGGGGCTCATATTCGGTCTGTGCCTGTATAAGCGTGAGCGCTCATGGATACATGCTGTTTTAGCGGCGGCGCTCAACTGCCTGATAGTCTCCTTCCTTGCAAACTCCGCGATGATCTCCTTCATCACCGGCAACTCCTACGCCGCGATGCTCGCGACGCGCGCAGTGCAGCTTGCGGTCATGCTGCCGGTGCAGGCGGCGGTACTGCTGCTGCTCACGCGCTCTAAGTTCATCGCAAAGCAGGTCGCGGAATACGGGGTGTGAAAAGCTCTCCGTATAAAATCAGCCCCGGACGAAATGTCCGGGGCTGAAATTTTTATTTACCGTTCTTCTCGGAAGTAGGCAAGGCCGAGGGAGGCGGGAGGCTGATTCTCTCGCTTATCGCGCATGGAGGAAATGACCAGCACCACGATCGTGACGACGTAGGGGATCATCTTATACAGCTCCTTGACGGCGAGGTTCGTGCCGGTTGGCAGGAACAGATACAGGATATACAGGCCGCCGAAGAGGATGGAGGATATCACGCCGACATCCGGCTTCCAGATCGTAAAGATAACGAGCGCAATGGCGAGCCAGCCGCGGTCGCCGAAAGCGTCGTTCGACCAGATGCCGCAGGCGTAGTCCATGACATAGTACAGTCCGCCGAGGCCGGCGATCATGCTGCCGACGCAGGTGGCGACGTACTTATACTTCTTGACGTCGATACCGGCGGCGTCCGCGGTGTTCGGGCTCTCACCGACGGCGCGCAGGTGCAGGCCGACGCGGGTGTGCTTGAGGACGTAAGCCGCAGCAAGGGCGATGATAATAGCGGCATAGGCAAGGAAGCCGTAGCTCAGGAATATTTTGCCGAACCAGCCGAGCTTATCGGCAATGGGAAGGGAGCGGCTGTAATAAGCGCTCGTCGCGGACAGGGCGATGGACGGAACCTCGCTGCCGGTGAGCTTTATGAGCGAGCCGCCGAAGAAGTTGCCGAAGCCGACGCCAAAGGTGGTCATCGCAAGACCGGTGACGTTCTGGTTTGCGCGCAGGGAGACGGTGAGGAAGCAGTAGAGAAGCCCCATCAGCAGCGACCCGAGCAGCGAGCACAGCAGCGGGATCATTATCGCGAGAAAGCTGTTCATGGCTTCCGCGGAGCCCGCGGACTGCTCATACGCAAATGCGCCGATAACTCCGCAGATGCCGCCGACATACATGATGCCGGGGATGCCGAGGTTGAGGTTGCCGGATTTTTCGGTCAGCGTTTCGCCGGTGCTGCCGAAGAGCAGCGGGATACCCTGAACGACGGCTCTCGGGATAAAGGAAACTATATCAAACATTGCTCAGTCCTCCTTCTTTGCGGCCTTGCGGAAGCTTATCTTATAGCTGATGAAGAACTCGCTGCCGATGATGAAGAACAGGATGATGCCGGTAAGAATATCGGAGAAGGAATGGTTCAGGCCGAAGGCGGTGGAAATTTCGCCAGCGCCGCGCTCAAGGAACACCAGCAGCAGGGAGGTAAAGACCATGATGATGGGATTGAATTTCGCAAGCCATGACACCATGACCGCCGTGAAGCCGCGGCCGCCGGCGATAGTCGTCGTGACGGTGTGGTTGATGCCGCCGACGAGCAGCAGACCCGCAAGGCCGCAGATAGCACCGGAGAGCGCCATAGTGCGCATGATGACCTTCTCGACCTTGATGCCGACGTAGCGCGCGGTGCGCTCGCTCTCGCCGACGACGCTTATCTCATAGCCGTGCTTGGAGTAGTTGAGGTACACATACACCGCGACCGTCACCACAGCGGCGACGACTATGCTCAGCAGGTACTTGTTACCGCCGAGCTGCGGAAGCCAGCCAAGCTGGGTGGACTGATTGATGATGCCGATCTGACCTGCGCCCTTGGGGACTTCCCACACGATGATGAAATACGCGACGAGCTGGGTCGCGACATAGTTCATCATCAGGGTGAAGAGCGTCTCGTTCGTGTTCCACTTGGCCTTGAAGAAAGCCGGGATAAAGCCCCACAGCGCGCCCGCCGCGATAGCCGCGGCGGTCATGGTGAGGATCAGCATGCCGTTTGACATCTTATCGCTCAGGCAGATCATCACAGCCGTCGTCGCAAGGCAGCCGGCAAGGGTCTGACCCTCGGCGCCGATGTTCCAGAAGCGCATCTTGAACGCGGGGGTCACGGCAAGGGAGATGCACAGCAGAACTGCCATGCCTTGGAAGGTTATCCAGCTTCGGCGCGCGGTGCCGAAAGCGCCGCTTATCATTGCGCCGTAAACGGCGATCGGGTTTTCACCGGTCGTGACGGTGGTGACGAGCGCGCACACGAGCAGCGCCGCGACTATCGCGCCGAGGCGGATAGCCCAGGCCTTGTACCACGGCATAGCGCCGCGCTTGGAAATATGAGCCAGCGGCTCCTGCTTCTGTTTATTCATCGGCTTTGTCACCTCCGAGCTTTGTCATCATCATGCCGACCTCGCGCTTCGAGGTCTTGCGTCCCTCAACGATGCCGCTGACCTTGCCGCCGCAGAGGACGAGTATCCTATCGGCCAGCTCCAGCAGCACATCCAGATCCTCGCCGACGTATATGACGGCGACGCCCTTTTTCTTCTGTCGGTTAATGAGGTCATATATAGTATAGGAAGAGTTGATATCCAGTCCGCGCACGGCGTAGGCCGTGAGCAGCACAGTGGGTGCAGACGCGATCTCGCGTCCGACGAGCACCTTCTGCACGTTGCCGCCGGACAGGCGGCGCACCGGAGTGGAGATGCCGGGGGTGCTGACTTCGAGATCGTCAACGACCTCCTGCGCAAGCTTGCGTGGGGACTTGCGGTCGGTAAACAGGCCGTGGCCGCGGCGGAAGGATCGGAGCATCATGTTGTCCGCAAGGTCCATGTTGCCGACAAGGCCCATGCCGAGCCTGTCCTCAGGCACGAATGAGAGCGCGACGCCCATGTCCGCTATCGCGAGGGGATCCTTGCCGATGAGCTCATCGGCCTTGCCGTCGTCCTCAACGTAGCTGATGCTGCCGGATTCGACCGGCTGGAGCCCGGCTATGGCTTCGAGCAGCTCCTTCTGACCGCAGCCGGATATGCCCGCGATGCCGAGGATCTCGCCGGAGTTTGCGGTGAAGCTCACATCGTCGAGCTTCACGATGCCGTCGATGCTGCGCACGGTGAGGTTCTTGACCTCGATGCGGGGCTTGGGATCGACAGGGTCGGGTCTGTCAATATTGAGAGTGACCGCGTGGCCGACCATCATGTTGGTCATTTCCTGAGCGTTCGTGTCCTTGGTACGCATATCGCCGATGAACTGGCCGTGGCGCAGGACAGCGACGCGGTCGGACAGCTCCTCAACCTCGTGCATCTTGTGCGTGATGATGACGACAGCCTTGCCGTCATCACGCATGTTGCGCAGGACAGCAAAGAGCTTGTCCGTCTCCTGCGGGGTGAGGACGGCGGTCGGCTCATCGAGGATCAGGATATCCGCGCCGCGGTAGAGCACCTTGATTATCTCGACCGTCTGCTTCTGGGAAACGGACATGTCGTATATTTTCTGGTTGGGGTCGACTTCGAAGCCGTAAGCGTCGCAGATCTGCTTTATCTTGGCGGAGGCGTCCTTCAGATCGAGCTTCCCAGGCAGGCCGAGGACGATGTTCTCCGCGGCGGTCAGCACGTCGACAAGCTTGAAGTGCTGGTGGATCATGCCGATGCCGAGGTCGAAAGCATCCTTAGGGGAGCTTATGACGACGGGCTTGCCGTCGATGCTTATCTCGCCCTCGTCAGGGAAGTAGATGCCGGCGAGCATGTTCATAAGCGTCGTCTTGCCGCTGCCGTTCTCGCCGAGGAGCGCAAGTATCTCGCCCCTGTATATATCGAGCCAGACTCTGTCGTTTGCGACGACGGAGCCGAAAGTCTTCGTGATATTGCGCATTTTGACTGCCGCGATCTTATTGTCCAATACGGTCACTCCTTAATGTATGTAGTAAAGTCCAATACCGCATAAGAAAGCATATGCGTTTATCATGTGCTTTCTTATGCGGTGGTCAAAGGTAAAAACGGGCAGCGCAATTAAATTGTCATTGCGCTGCCCGCCTGCAGTAACAGTCAGATGCGGTTCAATTAGAATGCGGTGTCAAGAAGGGTGATGCCGTCGATCTTGAGATCGAAGTAAGGAGCGGCACGGAAAGTGGACTCCTTGAAAGCGCCGTCCTGAACAGCCTCGGTGTCGCCGGTGTAGGCAGCATCGGTGTCAACGTCTGCGAGGTAGGAGGTGACGTGGCCGTCAGCGTCAACGGTCATGGAAGCAGTCACGTTGTCACCGGAGACGGTGAAGACGGAGCAGTCGAAGACCTGGAGTTCGCCGGACTCGAGCTTTGCGGTGGCGTCGGCAATTGCCTCGGCAGTGCCCTCGGCAGCGACGGCAGTGTTGATGTCGGTGAGGACGACGGAGCCGGTGGCAAGGGTGCCGGTCCAGTCAGCGTCGATGGTCTCGCCGTTCATAACAGCGGTGATAGCGTACTCATAGTAGGGAGCCCAGTTGATGCGGGAAGAAACGATGAAGGTGTTGGGGCAGGCAGCCTCGGTGGAGCCGTTGTAGGAAACGTTGGGGACACCGGCGGTCTCGCATGCGGTGGGAGCGCCCATGGAGTCAGCGTGCTGGCTGATGAGCTTGCAGCCGTTGCCGATGAGCTTGTTTGCAGCTTCCTTCTCTGCGGTCTCATCGTACCAGGAACCGGTGAAGGTCACTTCCATGGTAGCGGTGGGGCAGACGGAGCGTGCGCCGAGGAAGAAGGAGGTGTAACCGGAAACGACTTCCGCGTAGGTGAATGCGCCGACGTAGCCGATCTTGGCCTCGTCCTCGGTGAACTCACCGTTGGCGATCATTTCATTGAGCTTGAGACCGGCAGCGACACCGGCGAGGTAACGGCCTTCATAGATGGAAGCGAAAGCATTGTGGTAGTTTGCAAGACCCTCGGTGTGAGCCTTGGTACCGGTAGCGTGGCAGAACTGAACCTCGGGGAATTCCTTTGCAGCCTGGATCATGAAGTCCTCATGGCCGAAGGAGTCGGCAAAGATGACATTGCAGCCTGCGTCGGCAAGCTCAGCAGCTGCATCGTAGCACTCCTGGCCTTCGGGAATGTTGGTGCGGAAGATGACCTGGTCATCGCTCAGGCCGAGGTTTGCGCAGGCTTCCTTGGCACCGTTCATGAAGTTAAGGTCATAGGTGGAGTTCTCATCATGCAGGAAAATAAAGCCGACCTTCAGATCGGAAGCGGCAGTCGCGTCGGCAGCGGGTGCCTCGGTTGCAGCAGCGTCAGCCGCAGGGGCTTCGGTTGCAGCGGGTGCTGCGGACTGGCCGCAGGCGCACAGTGCAAATACCATGCACAGAGCCATGAGCAGAGCAACAATCTTCTTCATTTGTTCAGTCTCCTCGATAATTTTTTATAATTTATCTAAACCGCAATGCGGTGAAGATACAAAAAAAGCACCGGCCGTATTCACTGCCGATGCAAAGCACACATCAACCCACCGCTGGGGAAGCGGTGAGCCGAAGCTCAGCATCGATAGTCCGGTCATTTACGGCGTCCGGGTAGAAACTTCAAATCCATATCATTTGCTATATATCGAAGCGGTATTCAATTGGTTTGTGTCTTTATGCTACCAGCCGCGCGGCAAAAAGTCAAGTATGGTTTTTCTACGATTTTGACATTTTTCGACGCCGCAATTTGTCAATGCTGCACAAGTGCGGCTCAGGGCATATTATCTTGTAATTGGCCGGGAAATATGGTATTCTAATAATGGTACGATTCAGTACCGGGGTGCTGCACAACGGCAGGCGGTTGGTCACATCTCCGCAAAGGAGGTGAGACAATGCGACTTACGATAACTTTAACTCTGCGTAAGCTGATGTTTCAGTTTATTGTACATAGCAGAAACCGCCACTCTGGCAAGTGACGGTTTCTTAGCGTAGCTATCAAATCTTCTTTACCGGACTAACCGCTTGTCGCAGCGCCCTTTTCATGCTTATTATACCTTCCGCTCCGCTTTATGTCAAGCCGGGGCGGTGTTTTTATCCTCAGCAGAATTTGAGGCCGTGATCGTCCATCGAGGCGATCTTCGCAAGCGACACGACGCGCAGCCCCTGCGAGCGCAGCATATCGCCGCCGCCCTGGAAGACCTTCTCCACCGCGATGCCCGCGCCGACCACGACGCCGCCGGCCTGCTCGACGAGCGCCTTGAGCCCGACGAGTGCAGCGCCGGTCGCGAGGAAATCGTCAACGATCAGCACCCTGTCCTTATCCGACAGATACTCCTTGGAAACGACGACAGTGTTGGTGTTACCGTGCGTGAAGGACGCGACCTCGACGGAGTAGACATCGTTCGATATATTCTTCGACTTGCTCTTCTTTGCAAAAACCAGCGGGCAGGAGAATACATAGCCCGTCATCGCGGCCATGGCTATACCGGAGGCCTCAATGGTCAGGATCTTGTTTATGCCGGTGCCGTCATATAGGCGCTTAAACTCAAGCGCCATCTCATACAGCAGCTGCGGGTCTATTTGATGGTTGAGGAAGCCGTCCACCTTGAGTATCCCGCCGGGCAGCACCTTTCCGTCAGTCAGTATTCTCTGTTCAAGAAGCTCCATATTATGTCCCTCCGCTCAAAATTTCGTGCCGGAATGAGTAAATGCGTGTATAAACATGTCGTGTATTCTATCCCAAATTTTCATGCTTTGCAAGTGGCTTTATTCAGATTGACACAGGGCCCGTTTCGGAAGTATAATATATTGATATTTTATCCCTATAGAAGAGCAGACCATGGAGGAACAAATGGGCAGCAGGGAAAGAAAGATAATCCTCATCATCGCGCTTATCGTCGCGGCGGCGGTCATCGCGGCCGTGTGCATATATATGTCTCCCGAATCCCCCGCAGAGGAAAATGCGTCGGTCAGCCCCGCCGCATCCGCTTCCGCAGCGCAGGCAGGCACCGGCGGCAGCGTTATCATCAGCGAGCTTATGGAGAAGAACCGCGCCGTAGTGCGCGACGAGGACGGGGACTTCTCCGATTGGATAGAGCTGCATAACGTCTCAGGCAAGGCTGTCAGCCTCGGCGGCTGGCGCATATCCGACAAGTCCGGCGAGCCGGGCTGGGCTTTCCCCGACGTCACGATAGAGCCGGGGGAATACCTGCTCGTCTTTGCCTCCGGCAAGGACAAGTCCGGCAGCGAGCTTCACACGGATTTCTCACTCTCCGGGGATGAGACAGTCTATCTGCTCTCCCCCGCCGGCAGCGTCGCCGATCAGGCCGCGTGCGGCGGGACGGAGGCCGACGTCTCCATGGCGCTCGGCGATGACGGCGAATGGTCGCAGTCCCTTTATCCGACGCCCGGCTATGAAAACAGCGCAGCCGGTTATGACGCGCTGCAGGAAACACTCTCACCTGCCGATGCGCTCGTTATAAGCGAGGTCATGGTAGCGAATACCAAGACCTATTATGCCGGCGCTCCCGGCTACTGCGACTGGGTCGAGCTTAAAAACATTTCCGATTCCGACCTTTCGCTCTCGGGATACTGCCTGTCCGACAGTCTCAAGGATCTTGGCAAGTACGCGCTGCCGGATTCCGTTCTCGCACCCGGCGGTACGGTCATTATCCTCTGCGGTGCGGACGACGACGGCAGCGATGCATATAACCTCGCATCATTCTCGCTCAACTCCGCGTGCGAGCAGCTCTATCTGAGCCGCGGCGGGGAGATCGTCGACTATGCCTCTCTGCGCGATATCCCGTATGAGTGCAGCTTCGGCCGCATGGACGGGGAGAACGGCTGGTTCTATTTTGCAGAGCCCAGCCCCGGCAAAGCGAATGCCGACGGCGCGCGCCGCGTGTCGTCAAAGCCGGTGAACCTCACGCCCGACGGAGTTTTTGAAGGTGTGGACAGCGTGACAGTGGAGCTGTCCGGCACCGGTACCGTCCGCTATACGCTCGACGGCTCGACCCCGACCGAGGAGAGCCCCGAATATACAAAGCCCATAACCGTCGGCTCCACCGGCGTCGTCAAGGCTGTCTGCTTCGAGGAGAACGCGCTGCCCAGCCGCACGCTCATGCTGAGCTATATCATCAACGAGGGGCACAGCCTGCCCGTTGTCAGCCTCGTCTCCGAGGATACTACCGAGTTTTCACAGATGTATAACGGTCCGGCAAAGGGCGTGGAGCTCCAGGCGAGCATCTCACTTTACCGCGACGGCAGCGGCTTCACTGCGCCCTGCGGCGTCTCACTCAACGGAGAGACGAGCCTTGTCATGTCCAAGAAGAATATGTCCCTGCGCTTCCGCGGCTCATACGGGCAGGAAACCTTGCAGTACGACATCTTCGGCGGCGGAGCGACTGAATTTACGAATCTGCTGCTGCGCGCCGGGCAGGATCAGGAGCAGGCCATCATCCGCAACGAGCTGAGCCAGAGCCTGTGCGAGAAAGCGGACATGGACGTTATCAACCAGCGCAGCATCTTCTGCGTGCTGTATGTAAACGGTGAATATAGCGGTATATACACGCTCAAGGAAAAAGCAAACAAGTATCTCTATGCCGCCGTCGCCGGAGTCGATCCCGACAGTGTTGAGGTCATCGAAGCTCCCGCCGGGTACGACACGGAGTTTTATAATCAGGTCATCCGCTTCGCCTATATGAACGACATGAGCCTTGACGAGAACTACGAGCACCTTGCTTCACTGATCGATATGGACAGTCTCATCGACTGGCTGATAATGGAGGGCTTCTGCGCAAACACCGACGTTACAAGCGGGAACCTGCGCTACTGCCGTTCGGATCAGGCCGACGGCAAATGGCATTTCATGTTCTACGATCTTGACGCGACCTTTGCCACGCCCGGCGCGATGTACGCAAATCTTATGAGCGGGTACGGGATGGATCACATTCAGGTGTCCTCGCTTGCTGTTCCGCTCATGCAGAACGCCGGATTCAAGGATCGCTTTCTCACCCGCGCCGCCGAGCTTCTGAGCGATAAGCTCTCGAACAGGGCCGTGATAAACGAGATAAACGCCATGACCGAGGAGCTCTCCGCCGAGGTCGACCGTGATTTTGCACGCTACGGCAAGGATCGCCGCAGCTGGGAGTGGAGCATTGAGCAGCTCCTGTACCTTGTCGACGACTGTGATTGGCGCCAGCAGAACATTGACGCGCTCTGCTTTGTCTTTGACCTGAGCAGCAGCGAGCGCAGCCATTACTTCGGGAGCATTGACGGCGCATGAACAACACAAGGCTGAACTTCAAAAGAAACGAGAAGAAATACCTCCTCTCCCCAGAGCGCTATGAAGCGCTTTGGGCGGAGCTTTCGCCGCGGCTCGTCCCGGACGAATATTTCAGAAGCACGGTGTGCAGCGTCTATTATGACAGCGACGACTATGAGCTCATCCGCCACTCGATAGAGGCGCCCGTATACAAGGAAAAGCTCAGGGTGCGCAGCTACGGCGTGCCCGCGCCCGACGGGACGGTGTTCGTCGAGCTCAAGAAAAAGTTCAAGGGCACGGTCTACAAGCGCCGCGTGCAGACGACCGCGGAGCGCGCCGAAGCGTGGCTCTCCGGGCGCTCACCCGCACCGGAGAACAGTCAGGTCTGCCGGGAGATAGACTGGTTCCTGCATATGCACTCACCCGCGCCGAAGATATTCATCGCCTGCGACCGTGAGGCCTACATCGCCGACGGTGCTCCGGAGCTGCGCTTCACCTTTGACCGCGGCATCCGCTGGCGCGAGAACGAGCTGAGTCTCTGCGACGGCACGCACGGCACGCCGCTGCTTGACGGCGGTCAGGTGCTCATGGAGATAAAAATACCGGACGCCGCTCCGCTGTGGCTGGCTGACACGCTCAGCCGTCTTGAGGTGTTCCCGACCGGCTTTTCAAAGTACGGCAGCTGCTATAAGTCCGGGCTTGTACAAAAATATTTCGATGGAGTGATAACAATTGCTTAACAGCGTCATTACCGAAAGCATCACCCTGCAGAGCTTTCTTATCTGCATTTTCTCATCGCTTGCACTCGGAGTGCTCACGGCGCTCGTTTTTACCGCGCACGGCCACCACACCGGCTCGCTCACGCTGTCGCTGGCGATGCTGCCGCCCGTTGTCGCGCTCATAATCATGCTCGTCAACGGCAACATCGGCGCGGGGCTTGCCGTCGCCGGTACTTTCGCGCTGGTGCGCTTCCGCAGCGTGCCCGGCAGCGCAAAGGAGATCACGGGGCTGTTCTTCTCCGTCGCGCTCGGCCTTGCCTGCGGCATGGGCTACGTCGCCATTGCGGGGCTGTTCTTCGTGATAATCTCGCTGTTTCTGCTGCTGCTCGAGCGCTTCCGCTTCGGCCAGAACAGTCCCGCCGAGCGCCAGCTCAAGATCACCATCCCGGAGAACCTTGACTACGATGGTCTGTTTGACGACCTGCTCAACGAGTACACGCTCGAGCACGAGCTTATCCGCGTGCGCACCACCAACATGGGCACGCTCTATGAGCTGACCTACAACATCCGCCTGCGCGGAAAAGATATCAGCAAGGACTTCATCGACGCACTGCGCTGCCGCAACGGGAACCTCACCGTCAGCTGCGGCCGCGAAGCCGATCGCGACATGATGTAAAATTACTGGTCAAAGAACCAAAAGCCGCGCTGCGGTGTATATCGCGGCGCGGGCTTTTCAGAGCTGTATTTGGAATAATATGGTAATTCGACAAATTTCGACACGTTTTCAAAAAAACATCATACCAACTTGTCGAAATCGCTTGAAATACATACCAATATGTGATATTATGTCAACAAATATTCTTGGTTGTTCGACAAAATTCTGTTGTCGCAAAAGTGTTAACTATGGTAAATTTAATGCGACATGACGGTGGAATCCACTTTTAAAAATACTGAAGTGCTCCGCATATCGCATAACGGGAGGATAAAAATTATGGAAACCAAAACTCGCATTCTTGCAGCAGACTCGAACAAGGACTTTTGCAGGCAGCTCACGGAACTTATCGCCCAGGAGGGCGATATGGAGATCGTGGGTACCGCGTCCGACGGTGTGGAAACGCTTGCCCTGCTGTCCGAAGAGAAGCCTGACATTCTTCTGCTCGATCTGGTGCTGCCCAAGCTCGACGGGCTTGAGGTGCTGCGCCGCCTGCCCGAAACAGGCGCAAAGTGCCGCACGATCGTGCTGTCAGGCTTTGTCAACAACAAGGTCATCAGCGACTGCACCAATTACGGCGTCGATTATTTCATGCCGAAGCCCTGCGATGTACCGGCGCTGCTGACAAGGATCAGGCAGCTGGCCGGGCACGAGAACTATTCCACGCCCGCCGCGGGAATAGACTGCCGCGAATCGTCCGTGGCCGCACGCGACGACGCGCAGCTTGAAGCGGTCGTCACGGATATAATCCATGAGATCGGCGTGCCTGCACATATAAAGGGCTATCAGTATCTGCGCGAGGCGATCATCCTCACCATCAAGGATATGGACATGATAAATGCCGTGACCAAGGTGCTCTACCCTGAGGTTGCGAAGCGCTACAACACTACTCCCTCGCGCGTCGAGCGCGCGATTCGCCATGCCATAGAGGTCGCATGGGACCGCGGAGATATTGAGACGCTCCAGAAGTTCTTCGGCTACACCGTCTCGAACATAAAGGGCAAGCCCACAAATTCGGAGTTCATCGCGATGATCGCCGATAATCTCAGTCTCCGCCGAAAGCACGCGATAAAATAATAAAACAAAAACAGGTTCTAAACTAAAAGTTGGGGTAACCGAAAAACGGATACACCCAACTTTTTGTTCAGAACCTTTTATTATGCTATGCTCTGCCACGGCTATGAGAGCTTTACAACGACGGTGCCGTCGATCATCCGCACACTGCCGTAATACGGATAGACCGGCATCTCCGCAAACTCGGCGGTATCCATCAGCGCGGCGATGGTATCGTTGTCAGCGAGCGGGATATCAGAGCCGATATAATAGCGAATAATGAACGGAGCAATGGCAGAGCTGTCAACAGGGTTCCCGGGCAGAGTAAATTCATCCCGCGTATAGCAGGCGTTACGCTCCACGGGGAACTCCGGCGGCTCGCCTATTAACGCAAGCTCTGTGCCCTCGGCAAAGCCCGGCGTTTCATAGACCTGCGTCAGGATTGAGGTATAGAAAGAGGTGACGTTCTCCTTCATCAGGTAGTTATACAGAGAAAACTCGTTTGCAAAATAGGTGTTGCAGATGATAACGACGGCCATTGCCGCGGCGGCAACGGCGTCAGGGCGGAGCTTCCAGCCGGTATCGGCACGGTCGATAAGGATGGCCGCCAGTATGTACAGCGATGCGAAGCTGTAGAGAGCAAGGGCGTGGATATACCCGTTATCCGCAAGGATATAGAGACAGTAGCAGCTGAGCGGGAAGAGAAACAGGCAGAGCGCCGAGGAGCACCTGAAGAACGCGGCTTCTGATATCGAATAGCTTTATTATGATGCACACCGCGGCGGAGATGAGCAGGAGGGAAATAAGCCCGTATATCCACGGCATGGAATAATCGGGCATTATCAGGCGCAGCAGTTCAAGCCCGTAACGCCCGGACGCGGTGGTCGTGCCCTTGCTGAAGAGATAGATCGCCTCATCGTCAAACGGGAGCTTGTTCGTCATGGCGAATGCGTGTGCTGCCAGGCCGAAGAGCAGTGTCGCGATAAAGGGCAGCTTATAGCCGCGCCAGCGCTCCCAAAACGCCGCGGCAAAGCCGGTGCGGCTTTCCGAATTTGTGTTTGTCATATTGCACCTCATACGCTGCGGTCAGTTTGCCGCCGCCGTCCGGTTTGTGAATCTGTCTATCAGGCGGTTCATAAGGGCGATGCCGCGCTTTGGCAGCCATTCGCCGATAGGATAGAGCGGAACAGACAACAAAAAAGCTGCGGTGAAAGAGATAATCGCGGTCAGAATAAAATAACCGTAATTGAGATAGTAATCGGCAACATTGGCCGCAACGATAGGATAGAGAATGTCATCTGTAATTCCGGACAGCAGGTATATGTAGAACGAAAGCTTCGAGACAGTCTCCGTGCATTTAAGGAATCCTGAGGGAAGCTTTTTAATGTCAAGACTGCTGATCCCACGGAAAATCAGGAAGCAGACGAGCAGCACCTGATAATTTTCATAGCCGTAGTAGGTTGCGCTGCTGCCGTCGCCGTGCAGATAAAACACATCATACATACTGAAAACAACAAGCAGTCCGGCCAGCCACTTGAAGTAAAAGGAAGGCTTCTTTGCAGGAGGGTATTCACTGCAATACGCGCCGAGAAGATAGAAAGTTACCGGGTAGAGATTTTTCCACCAGACAGAATAGATGTTGATATAAGAGTCTACAATGGAAGGTAAGTGCGACAGTGCAAAGAAACTGAATATCAGCAGCAGCTTCTGCCGCTTCGTTTCGAGGGAGTGGTACATGGCGTTGAGAAACGGGATCAGCAGGTACAGTCCCGTATACATCATCAGGTACCATGCGTAGAGGCAGCCGGAAAAGTTAGCGATGTCCCCGACAAAACTCCGCACAGTCATTTCGACGTGAAGATACTCCATCCTGAAGATCTGAGTGATAATACTGATGAGAACATATGGGATAAAAATGTGCAGGTAGTTCACATAGTATTTTACAGTCGGCTTTTTCCTGTTGAGAAGGTAGCCCGAAAGCATCAGGAACAGCGGCACGCATACTGACGTCACCAGCCATACGCCCATCATTATATAACCGCTGACTCCTGTTATCGGTCCTGCGGTAAACTTGCCGTTTATAACACTGTGCTTACACAGCACGAGAAATATGGCCAGACTCCTTATTATATCGAGAGAAGCGTTTCTTTTCATGTGCGGCTCCTTTTCTGCTGTCTTTATTTTACCACTACGTTCTTTTCGCCGAGCAGCTCCTGAAGCTCCGCGACGAGCCCCTCATGTATCAGGCAGCGTGTGCCGATACGTTTTTTCTCCCTGTCGCAGTAGATTATCATCTGCTGCGTGCCGGGGAACATGGTGAGGATGAGCTTGATGCGGTCGAGGATCGGGTCTGTCTCGCTGCCGAGCTTTACCCAGAGCTTCTTCTCCGCAGGGGGCGGCGCGCTGCTGCCGGGGGCGTTCATGTCCGAGAGCGGACGGATGGACTCGACGACTATCTGCGGCTCCTTCTCATCACGTATAGAGACGCGCCCCTTGATGACGAGGGCGGCATTATCCTTAATATACGCCCCACCGGAGTCGAGCGCGCGCTGGAAAGCCATCAGCTCCATGGAGCCGGTATCGTCCTCGAGCTGGATATAGCTCATAAGGGTGTTGTTGCGCGTCGTCCTCGTCTTGGAGGAGGCGACGACGCCCGCGACAGTCACAAGCTGGTTGTCGGCAAAGCGGTGCTCACCGTCGTCGGAGGCGAGGTCGCCCAGCAGCGTGCCGAGCGGGACCGCGCCGATCCTGCGCACGGCGTCGCGGTAGCCGTCCATCGGGTGGCCGCTGAGATAGAGCCCGGTCGTCTCCTTTTCGAGAGCCATCTTTTCAAGGGAAGAATACTCCTCGATATCGGGTATCTTTATCACAGCCGGGGCTTTCTGGCCGTTATCGGTAAAGTCCCCGAACAGGTCGAGCTGGCCGGAGATATTGTCCCGCTGCGCCTGAGCGATGCTGTCGATTATCGCACCGGAGACTTGTATGAGAGCGCGGCGCTTATAGCCCATGGAGTCGAACGCGCCGGCCTTTATGAGGTTATCGACGGCGCGGCGGTTGAGCTCGCTCCCGTTCATGCGGCGGCAGAAATCCTCAAAGCTCTGGAACAGGCCGCCGCGCTCGCGCTCGGCGACGAGGCCGTCCACCGCGCCCCAGCCCATGCCCTTGATGGCGACAAGACCATAGCGGATGTTCGAGCCGCTGACGGTGAAGTGCGCGCCGGATTCGTTGACGTCGGGCGGCAGCAGCTTTATGCCCATGTCGCGGCACTCGGCGATGTATTCGGCGATCTTCGCACTGTTTTCAAGCACACTCGTCAGCAGCGCTGCCATGTATTCGGCGGGATAGTGCCGCTTCATATAGGCCGTGCGGTAGGCGACGATGGCGTAGCTCACGGCGTGGGCTTTGTTGAAAGCGTAGCTTGCAAAGTCCAGTATCTCGTCATAGATGCTGTTTGCGACCTGCTCGCTCACGCCGTTTGCGACAGCGCCGGGGATGTTGCGGCTCGGATCGCCGTGGACGAAAGCGACGCGCTCAGCATCGATGACCTTGTGCTTTTTCTTCGACATCGCGCGGCGGATCATGTCCGCCTGCCCGAGCGAGAAGCCGCCGAGACGGCGGAATATTTCAATGACCTGCTCCTGATACACGATGCAGCCGTAGGTGACCTCGAGTATCGGGCGCAGCAGCTCATGCTTATAGGTGATCTTCTCCGGGTGCGCCGAGCACTCGATGAAGCGCGGAATGCTGTCCATCGGACCGGGGCGGTAGAGGGAGATTATAGCGGTGATATCTTCAATGCTCTTCGGCTTGAGCCCGGTACACACGCCGGTCATGCCCGTGCTTTCAAGCTGGAACACGCCGACGGTACGCCCGGCAGCGAGCATGTCATAGGTCGCCTTATCGTCCTCGGGCGCGTCCTCTATGCGGAAGCCCGGCTCACGGCGGCGCACAAGCTGCACCGCGTCGTCAAGCACGGTGAGGTTGCGCAGGCCGAGAAAGTCCATCTTGAGAAGGCCGAGCTCCTCAAGCGTCGTCATCTGGTACTGGCACACGACGGACTCATCGTTCTTCGCAAGCGGGACATATTCGTACACCGGCTTCTCGGTAATCACGACGCCCGCCGCGTGGGTCGAGGCGTGGCGCGGCATACCCTCGAGAGCCCGTGCAACGTCGATGAGCCGCTTCAGGGTCTCGTCACTGTCGTACATTTCCTTGAGCGGCTTTGACAGGCGCAGCGCTTCGTCAAGCGTCATGTTCAGCGCGCCCGGCCCGGAGGGTACCTGCTTTGCGACAGCGTCCGTCTCCGCATAGCTGACGGAGAGCGCGCGCCCCACATCGCGCACGGCGTTGCGTGCGGCCATCGTGCCGAAGGTGACGATCTGCGCGACATGGTCGTTGCCGTAGAGACGGCGGACATAGTCGATGACCTCGCCGCGGCGGTTGACGCAGAAGTCCACGTCGATATCCGGCATGGACACGCGCTCCGGGTTCAGAAAGCGCTCAAAGAAGAGGCTGTATTTTATCGGGTCGACATCGGTGATATGCAGGCAGTAGGACACGACGCTGCCCGCGGCGCTGCCGCGCCCGGGGCCGACGGGGATGCCGTTGCGCTTGGCGTAGCCGATGAAGTCCGAAACGATCAGAAAGTAATCCACAAAGCCCATGCTGTGGATGATATTGAGCTCATATTCAAGCTGGGAGTGTACCTCGGGCCGGTCGGCAAAGCGTTCGGCAAAGCCCTTTTCGCACAGCTTTTTAAGGTACTCATAGCTATCGGACTCTCCCTCGGGGAGCTTGAAGCGCGGCAGGAAATAGTGCCCGAACTGGAAATCGTAATTGCAGCGCGCGGCGATATCGACGGTGTTGTCCGCCGCCTCCGGTACCTCCGGGTACAGCGCGCGCATCTCCTCCTCGCTCTTGAGGTAAAGCTCCTGCGACTCGAAGCGCATGCGTCCCGGATCGTCGACGGTCTTGCCCATCTGGATGCACATGAGAACGTCCTGATAATAGGCGTCCTTTTTCTCGATATAGTGCGCGTCGTTCGTCACGACAAGGGGGATGCCGGTATCGCGGTGCAGGCGGATAAGCTCGCGACCCGCGGTCTGCTCATCCTCGATGCCGTGATCCTGAATTTCAAGATAGAAATTATCCTTGCCGAAAAGCTCCTCCAGCTCCAGCGCCTTGGCCTTTGCGGCCTCATAGTCCCCGCGGATGAGCCGCTGGGGAATGTACCCGGCAAGGCAGCCTGACAGGCATATAAGCCCCTCGGCATGCTCGTGCAGTATCGACCAGTCTATGCGCGGCTTAATGTAAAAGCCCTCGGTGAAGCCCGCGGAGACGAGGTAGCAGAGGTTGCGGTAGCCCGTCTCATTCTTGCACAGGAGGATCAGGTGAGAATAGTTATTGTCAATGCCGTGCTCCTTATCGCTCATGTTGCGCGGCGCGACATAGACCTCGCAGCCGATGATTGGCTTTACGCCCGCGGCCTTGCAGGCACGGTAGAAATTGACAGCACCGTACATTACGCCGTGGTCGGTGATCGCGACGGCGTCCTGCCCCAGCTCCTTTATACGCTCCGCCAGCTTTTCGATGCGGCAGGCGCCGTCGAGCAGGGAATACTCGCTATGCACATGAAGATGAACGAACGACATATTTTTATTCTTTCTCGGGCTTGAAGCCCATTATCTTTTTGAAACGGTGGTTGAGGCAGCTCTTTGTCACCGGGGGATAGCTCAGAGTAGCGAGGTCTGCAAGGCTCGCCTCGGGGTTTGCGATGCGCAGGAGCGCCGCGTCCTTCAGCGGCTCGGGCAGCGCGTCAAGCCCATAGTCCTTCGCGATGCGGCGGATGGCGTTCATCTGCTCCTGCGCGGCGGCAACGGTTTTGTCGGCATTGTGGCTGTCGCAGTTTATCTGCCGGGTGACGGTATTGCGCATTTCCTTTTCGACCTTTGCGGTCATGATGTCCATGGCTGTGCCGCTTGCGCCGATCGTCGTGAAGAAGTCTGCAATGGCGTCGGCCTGCTTGAAGTAGAGCAGGCTGTTTCCGGCGCGCTCCGTCTCCTTCGGGCTGAAGCCCATGTCCAGCAAAATCGAATACGCCTCGCGGCTGACGCTGCGGTGCGAGGTCGCAAGCTCGAGGTGGTAGCTCTTCTCCGGATCGGTGACGCTGCCGCCCGCTAAAAACGCGCCGCGGATAAACGACGCGCGGCAGCAGTCCTCTTCGATGACGCCGAAGTTTATATGGTGCGACAGCGTTGCGCCGCGGTCGGCTCCGAAGGCGTCAAAAATCGCGGAAAGCTTATCCGCATCGGTTATCGAGAGCGTGCGCTTGCCCTCCGCTCCCTCGGGCGGGAGCCGGTCGAAGCTCACGCCGAAGGCCTTGCGGAAGAGCTTCGGCAGTCGGGACGCAAACTCCGGGCTTGCGGTGATAACGCGTATCTCGTTTGCGGAAAAGGTGTTGCAGTAGAGCAGCACGCCGTAGCTCTCGGCGACGGCGCAGCATTTCCGGTCGGGCCGCGCCTGACACAGCTCGGCCTTCGCGCGGGATGAAAACGACATAGCGGCCTCTCCTACTTGTCCAGATCGCGGTTGACGTTGACGGCGCGGATCCCGTCAGCGACGAGGTAGTCCGTCAGCGCCGAGGCGATGGCGACGCTCCTGTGGTGCCCGCCGGTGCAGCCAATGGCGACGGTAAGGGAGAGCTTACCCTCCTCAATGTACATCGGCAGCAGAAAATCGAGCATGTCCTGTATCTTTTCCATAAAGGTGCGCGTCTGCTGGTAGCTGAACACGAACTCCGCCACGGGCCGGTCAAGGCCGCAGAGCGGGCGCAGGTCTTCAACATAGAAGGGGTTCGGCAGAAAGCGCACATCGAACACGAGGTCTGCCTCCATCGGCAGGCCATGTTTATAGCCGAAAGACATGACAGTCACGTCAATCTCGCGCTTTTCCCCGTTCGGGGCAAAGAGCGAAAAGAGCTTGTTCTGGAGCATACCGAGGGTGAGATTCGAGCTGTTGACGATGAAGTCCGCCCGCTCGCGTATCGGCGCGAGCAGATCCATCTCCTTGTGTACGGCGTCCTCGATCGAGGTGCCGCGCGTGGCGAGCGGGTGCGGGCGGCGCGATTCCTTATAGCGCCGCACGATGGTGCGCACGTCCGCGTCCATGTACAGGATGCGTACGCTGCAGTTCATCTCCTTGAGCTGGTCAATGGTCTTGAGCAGCTCACCGAAGCCGTTCTTCTCGCGCACGTCCGTCACGAGGGCAACATTTTCATAGCGTCCGCCGGTGGCAATGCAGAGCTCCGCAAAGCGCGGCATGAGCGCGACGGGCATATTATCCACGCAGTAGTAGTCCAGATCCTCCATCACGTCCGCGGCGCGGCTCTTGCCCGCCCCGGACAGTCCGGTGATAATCAAAAAATCCATTTATCTCTCCCGTTCAGCTCTCCGGTGTCTCCTGCGCCGCAGCGGCGTTCAGCTCCGCCTCAAGCCCGCCGGTCACGCGGTTGAGCGGGACCTCGGGGCCGTTATCCGTCAGGGCGTAGTCAGGCGGCAGGATTATCATCTCCGGCACGAGCACCGTACCGGACTTCTCATATACGGTTTTTCTTATGTGCATCATCAGGTCGTAAACATCGTGCGAGGTCGCCTTTCCGGTGTTCACGACAAAGCCCGCGTGCTTTTCCGACACCTGCGCTCCGCCGACGGTATAGCCCTTGAGTCCCGCCTCGTCTATGAGCGCGGCGGCGTAGCCGTTCTCGGGGCGCCTGAAGGCGCTGCCCGCGGAGGGCAGATCGAGCGGCTGCTTGTCGCGGCGGCGCTGGTTGAGCTCACGCATCTTTGCGGCGATGGCCTCGCCGTCGCCTTTCTTGAGGCGGAACACGGCGGAGAGGATGACGCAGCCGGGAGTCTTCTGGAAAAAGCTCGTGCGATAGCCGAAGGCGCAGTTGTCATGCGGCATCTCGTACAGGCTCTGGTCGGGCAGATAGTAGAACACGACGCTCTCGACCGCGTCCTTCAGCTCACCGTCGTATGCGCCCGCGTTCATTATCACCCCGCCGCCGACGCTGCCGGGGATGCCGGAGGCAAACTCCAGCCCCTCAAGGCCGTTCTGCTGCGCAAAGCCCGCAAGCTTCGCAAGCGACACGCCGGCTTCGGCGTAGATCGCGTCCTCGCCGATCATGAACAGCTTGCCGAGCTTTGCGGTGCTGATGATGAAGAGGTCATTTAAGCCCTCGTCAGGGAAAAGGATGTTCGTCCCGTTGCCGATTATGTACGGGGCAAGCTTGTGCTTCTTGAGCAGGCAGCATATCTTTGAAAGACTCGTCACGTCCGACGGGATGGCGAGCACTCTCGCGGGGCCGCCGATGCGGAACGAGCAGTGCTCGCTCATCGGTTCGTTCTCCCGAAGCTCAAGGCCGGGCATGGCTTCCTTTATTTCGGCAATGGCGATTTCAAGCTGTTCCATTTACGCTTCTCCAATCATAGTAGTCCGAGGTCTATCGCTCTGTCGTGCTCGGCGGTCAGCGCCTCCGCGGCGTTGTAGCCCATCTTCTTCTGGCGGTTGTTCATCGCGGCAAGCTCCATGATAACGGCAAGGTTCCTGCCGGGACGGACGGGGATCGTCACCTGCGGCAGGCTCACGCCGAGAAAGCTCGCCGTCTCATTCGTGAGGCCGAGGCGGTCGTAGGCCTTGCCATCCTCCCAAGGTTCCATGCTGACCACGAGGTCAATGTTCGTCTCCGGTTTTACGGCGCCCATGCCGTAGAGGTGCCGGACGTTTATAACACCTATGCCGCGCAGCTCCATATAGTAGCGTATGAGCTCCGGGGCGCAGCCGACGAGAGTGTCGCGGCTGATGCGCTTTACCTCAACGGCGTCGTCCGCGATGAGCCGGTGGCCGCGCTTTATAAGCTCCAGCGCCGTCTCGCTCTTGCCGATGCCGCTGTCGCCGATGAGCAGCAGACCCTCGCCGTAGACCTCGACGAGCACGCCGTGCGTCGTAAGGCGAGGGGCAAGGTGTTTGCGCAGGGAGGTGATGACGTCGGCCTGAAATTCCGATGTGTCCTCATGCGTGATGAACACGTTGCGGTCATATTTCTCCGCCATCTCTATGCACTCGGGGAAAGCCGGCACGCTGTGGCAGATGACAAGACCCGCTATATCGTACTGCATAAAGCGCTCAAACGCGGCGCGGCGCTCTTCAGATGTGAGCGTGTCAAGATACGTGCTCTCGACGCGCCCCATGATCTGTAAGCGCTTCGGGTCGAAGTAATTATAAAAGCCGGTGAGCTGCATGGCCGGGCGGTTTATATCGGCAGTCGTCAGCAGCGCGGAGTCATAGTCCTTTGAAAGGTGCAGCGGGTGAAGATCGTGACTCTCCACGATCGTTTTCAGCTTTACGGAATAATTGCCGTTGCGTTTCATGTGCACAGCCTCCTGAGAGATACTTTTACTCATATTATATTTTAATCGTTTCCGGCGTATTTGGCAACAGCTTTTGTGTTTTGTAGGATATAAACATTTTGCCGCAGCCGGTTCTTGACATATATCCCGGCTGCGGCTATAAAGCTATAAAATATATAGAAAGAGCGCTGCGACAAGCGGTCAGCTCTTTAAAGTGGAAGCTTAAGACAATATGTCAAAAACCGTCACTTGGCCGAATGGCGGTTTCTGCTTTTTGCTAAAAAAAGAAATTTGCGCATTTACATAATTTGTTCTTGCAATTGCCCGGCGGTTCTGTTATTATATAAAAGCTGTCTATTCAGCGAAACACAAGCAAGGAGGTGCTTCAAACTATGGCAAAGTGCGAATTTTGTGATAAGGGCGTTACCTTTGGTATCAAGGTCAGCCACTCCCACAGAAGATCCAACCGTGCATGGAAGCCCAATGTGAAGCGCGTCAAGGCCATCGTGGACGGAAGCCCCAAGCATGTTTACGTCTGCACTCGCTGCCTGCGCAGCGGCAAGGTCACCCGCGCTGTGTAATTTAATTTTTAAAATTACCCGAAACGAGCCTGTCTGTAAAAGACGGGCTCTTTTCGGCATCAGCCCACCAGTGCGTCGATGTCAGCGATGCTGAGATGGTGCACGGCCATGTTCACCGCGTAGCCGATCACGCGCGCACCGGAGCGGACGAGGGAGTCTATGCTGCGAGGCGTGACGAACATTCCGGAGAGCGCATCGCCGCCGAAGAGCCCCGCGTCTATCACCGTCGGTATGCCTATCGACACCACCGGCACGCCGAGGCTGTTTTTGCTCAGCTCCTGCCTGTCGTTGCCGACACCGGAGCCGGGGGATATCCCCGCATCTGATACCTGCACCGCGCGGCCGAGCCTGTCGGCCTCCGTGCCGGCCAGCGCGTCTATGGCGATGACGAGCGATGGCGCAAGCTCCCGGCACAGGACGGACACCTGAGAGGCCGTCTCTATTCCGGACGTGCCGAGCACGCCGGGGCGGCAGAGCGCGAGCGAAAAGAAGCCCTCAAAGCCCGGGCTTCCGCTTTTCTTGAGGTGGCGCGTCACGAGTATCGAACCTGCCGCGAGAGAGCCGAGCGCGTCGGGCGTGATGTCGGGGTTTCCGAGCGCCGCGACGAGCACGCTGTCAGCTCCATCGGGGATACATCTGCTTATCAGCGCCGCGAGCGTGCCGACAGCAGATGCAAATTCTTCCGCCCCGCGGTCGAAGTGCACCGGCAGGTCGAGCGAGAAATATTTTCCCGGAGCCTTGCCGAGCGCGTGTGCGCCCGCCTCATCGGTTATCTCGACGGCGGTCACGGCCAGTCCGCCCAAATTTTCCTCGCGCGCGATGACGCCGGGAAGCTCCGTGTTTGCTCCCGCGCTCCGGTTCCAAAGGCTGCGCGCCTCATCCGCCATGTCTGTCCTGTATCCAGCTGCCATAATTACCTCCGTGAAAATCAAGATGTTGTATATTCTTCCCCGGAAATTCCACAATAGATGAGCGCGGCAAAAAATATGCGAAAAATGCAGAGAAATTTTGAAAAACCTCTTGCTTTTCAAGGCTTTCTTTGATATAATCTCTAAACGCGAGTCGATGTAGACTCAATTTTATAGGAGGAGGTGGCGATTGAAGCATGGCCAACATTAAATCTTCTGCAAAGAGAGACGTTAAGTCCAAGGAACTCAGAGCGAAGAATCGCGCTGATAAGACCGAGCTCAAGACCATGATGAAAAAATTTGACGCAGCTGTTGCCGAGGGCAACCGTGACAATGCCGTCAGTGCCTATAAAGTTGCTGTTAAGACAGTCGACCGCGCGGCCGGCAAGGGTCTGCTGCACAAGAACAATGCGGCACACAAGAAGTCCGCAATGGCAAGCAAGCTCAACGAGATGGCTTAATTGAAAAGAAACAACGAGATGCGTTCTGCGCATCTCGTTTTTCGTTTATACTTACTTTTACGGAGAATTGATATGCTGAATTTTCTGATCGTCGGGGCGTTTGCCATAGGGCTCATAAGCGCCGCAGCAAAGCATACCGGGCTTGACGGACGCGCGGTGCTGTTTCTCAAGGCAGGTATATGCGGCGGCTTTACCACGTTCTCGACCTTTGCGCTGGAAACGGTGACGCTGTTTGAGTAGTAGCACACGGCCGCGGCTCTGACCTATATCGTGCTGAGCGTAGCGCTGTCAACCGCGGCGGTGTACCTCGCGCAGGCAATTATGTGACTGCGCGCTCGCAGGATCATGTCATAAAATAACTGTCGAAATCAAACCGGCTCCGCTTGTTTTCAAGCGGAGCCGGTCGCGTCTTATTATTCTGCTTTTTCCTGCGGCGTAGTATTGCTTTCAGCCGGCGTTTCGGCTTTATGCTCTTCGGCGTGGTGCTCGCGCAGATTGGGATTGTTCTTGAACACCTTGAGCCAGATACCGAGCGAGATAATGAACGCCGCGACGAGACATATTATCTTTACCGCCATGCTGTCCCCGGCCATGAGTACGGCCAGCAATCCCAGCACCGCCGAGATACCGTACAGCACCGCAACGACCTGCTTCTGGTTGAGCCCCATTGCAAGCAGCCGGTGGTGGAAGTGCCCCTTGTCAGCCTTGAACGGGCTCTGCCCATGCAGTATCCTGCGGAAGAAAGCAAAGATCGTATCGGCCAGCGGCAGCGCAAGCGCAAGCAGCGGCACAAAGAAAGTGATGATCGCGTGCAGCTTGAAAAGACCCATTATCGACGCCGTCGACAGCACGAAGCCCAGAAGCTGCGAGCCGACATCGCCCATGAATATCTTGGCGGGGTTGAGGTTATACGGCATGAAGCCGAGGCACGCGCCGGTGAGCGCGGCGAGGATGATGGATACCACCGGCTCCGAGACGAACAGCGACACGATGAGCATCGTCATCGAGCTTATCGCCGACACGCCGACGGCAAGTCCGTCAAGCCCGTCAATTAGATTGACAGCATTCGTGCAGCCGACGATCCACAGCATCGTCAGCGGGATGGACAGCCACCCTATCTCGATATAGGTTTCCTCAGCGAAAATATTCGGGTTCGAAATAACGTCGAACACGAGCCCGCAGCGGATCGCGACAAGCGCTGCGACTATCTGCCCGGCGAGCTTTACCCAGGGGTTGAGACTGACGATATCGTCAACGCCGCCCATGACCGCGATGATGACCGAACCGACAAGAAGTCCCAGCACCTTTGTTGACATCGGCACGAAGAATATCAGCGAGAGCACAAAGCCGATGAATATCGCAAGCCCGCCCATGCGGGGGATGGGATGGTCGTGTACGCGGCGGTTGTCCCTCGGCACGTCGATTGCGCCGACCTTTTCGGCAAAGCGCTTGACCGGCGGCGTCATGACATATGCGACCAGCAGCGACACGGCGAATGCCAGCAGCATCTTTATCCAATCAGCAAGACCAGGAAACATTAAAATTTATCTCCAGTTCGTTTTATTATCTCAGAAAGGCTTCTCGACAAGGCCGACGCGCTTATATACCTTGCGCAGGGTCTTGGAAGCGACATAGCTCGCTCTGCGCGCGCCCTCGGTGTAGACGTCCTTGAGGTACGCCTTGTCGGCGATCATACGCTCAGCCTCCTCACGGATCGGGCGCAGCGCCTCGATGACGGCCTCGCCGACCGCGGGCTTGAAAGCGCCGTAGCCCTGACCGTCAAACTCGCGCTCTATCTCGTCAAAGGTCTTTCCGGTGACGGAGGAGTAGATGCTCATGAGGTTCGAGACGCCGGGCTTGTTCTGAAGATCGTAATGCACACAGTGCTCGGTATCGGAATCGGTCACGGCGCGCTTGAACTTGCGGGCGATCTCCTCGGGCTTGTCCATGACGAACACGCAGCCCTGAGGATCGGACTTGCTCATCTTCGAGGTCGGCACACCGAGGCTCATGATCCTCGCGCCCACCTTTGGGATATAGGGCTCGGGTACCTTGAAGGTCTCGCCGTAGATATTGTTGAAGCGTATGGCGACATCGCGCGTCAGCTCGCAGTGCTGCTTCTGATCCTCGCCGACAGGGACATAGTCCGGCTGGTAGAGCAGGATATCCGCCGCCATGAGCGATGGATAGGTGAAGAGGCCGCCGTTGATGTTATCGGCGTTCTTCGCGCACTTGTCCTTGAACTGGGTCATGCGGCTCAGTTCGCCGAACATCGTATAGCAGTTGAGGATCCAGCCGAGCTCCGCGTGCTCGTGAACATGGCTCTGGATGAACAGGGTGTTCTTCTCCGGGTCAAGGCCGCAGGCGATGTACTGCGCAAGCTGCGTGACAGAGCGGCGGCGCAGCTCTGCGGGGTTCTGACGCACGGTAAGGCTGTGCAGGTCGGCCATGAAATAATAGCAGTTAAACTCGTCAGCGAGCTCCGCCCAGTTCTTGACCGCGCCGAGGTAGTTGCCGAGGTGCAGGTCACCGGAGGGCTGGATGCCCGAGAGCATAGTTTTCTTTTCAGCGGTGTTGTTATCCACAATAATCTCCCATTCTGCCGTCCATATTTATCGCGCCGCGGCGGCTCTGTCTCCGGAACGGCCGGCGGAGGCTCAGAAAAAGCCCAGTATGAGCGTCTATACATTGTATCAAAATAAGTTTGTCTTGACAACTGCCAATTTGCAAAATAATATAAGAAATGTCAAACGAAGATATTTTGGCGCAGGAGGCACAAAATGAAAGACATGAAGTGGTTTGAGGATATGGAAAAGCGCATACCCACGGGCGAGGTGCGCACGCGGTTCGCCCCGTCTCCCACGGGGTACATGCACGTCGGCAATCTCCGCACCGCGCTCTATACCTATCTCATCGCCCGCCACAATAAGGGCAAGTTCATTCTCCGCATCGAGGATACGGATCAGGGGCGTCTCGTTGAGGGCGCTGTTGACGTTATATACAGGACGATGGAGCAGTGCCATCTCGAGCATGACGAAGGCCCGGACGTCGGCGGCCCCGTCGGCCCCTATGTGCAGACCGAGCGCCGCGGACTCTATAAGGAATACGCGGAGCTGCTCATGGAGCGTGGCCATGCCTACCGCTGCTTCTGCGAAAAGACAGCCTCTGAGGAGGACACCGGCGAGTTTGACCGCGGGGACGATCCCTGCCGCTGCATGAGCCGCGAGGAGTCCGACCGTCTTGCTGCCGAGGGCAGGCCCTATGTCATCCGCCAGCTCATCCCGCATGAGGGGACGACTACTTTCCATGACGAGACCTTCGGCGATATCACCGTCGAGAACGCGAGCCTTGACGATCAGGTGCTCTTAAAGCGCGACGGACTGCCGACCTATAACTTCGCAAACGTCGTGGACGACCACCTCATGGGCATCACCCATGTCGTGCGCGGCAGCGAGTATCTCTCCTCCGCCCCGAAGTACAATCTGCTGTACGAGGGCTTCGGCTGGGACATTCCGAAGTACGTCCACTGCTCGCCCGTCATGCGCGACGCGCACAACAAGATGTCCAAGCGCCACGGCGACCCGTCCTATGAGGATCTTATCGCCCAGGGCTATCTGACTGACGCCGTCATCAACTATGTCACGCTCCTCGGCTGGAGCCCGCGCGGCGAGCAGGAGATATTCAGCATGGACGAGCTTATCGATATCTTTGACCTTGCCGGTATTTCCAAGTCCCCCGCGATCTTTGACATTGACAAGCTGCGCTACTTCAACAGCGAGTATATCCGCGCCATGAGCCCCGAGGACTTTGCCAAGGCGGCGGAGCCGTATATCCGCCAGAGCGTGAAGAACCCCGCGTATGACGCCGCGGCAATCGCTGCGCTTCTCCAGCAGCGTACCGAGGTGCTGACCGACATCCCGGAGAAGGTCGACTTCTTTGACGAGCTGCCCGAGTACGATACCGAGCTCTTTGTCCACAAGAAGTCCAAATCCGATAAGGACAGCTCCAGGGACGTGCTCCAAAAGATCATTCCAATATTTGAGGCGCTGCCCGCGTGGGACGATGAGCATATCATGGGTGCGATGGTCGGACTTGCCGAGGCGATGGAGGCGAAGAACGCAAAGGTCATGTGGCCTGTGCGCATCGCGGCCGCGGGCAAGGCAGTCACTCCCGGCGGCGCGGTCGAGATATGCCGCATTCTCGGAAAGGACGAGACTCTCCGCCGTTTGAACACGGCGCTTGAAAAGCTCGGATAATCAATAATAATCTGCCCCTTTGACGGTGATACTAATAAGCGTCAAAGGGGTGTTTTTATGTCCGCAAAAGCAAAACAGCTTATCATTATATATACCGCCGCGGCGCTTGTGACGCTCAGCGTGCTCTCGGCAGTGCTGTACTCAAAGCTTGCCGACTACCGGCTTACCGCGCTCTACAGCTCCTCCGGCGCGTTCGAGACGACAGTCTCCGCTGTCGATGGACTGAGCCGCTCGCTTAAAAAGAGCCTGTACGTCACTGACGCGACCTTGGGGCGCAGCATATGCACTCAGGCCTATGCCAACGCGCTGGCCGCCGAGGCCGCGCTCTCAGCGCTGCCATTTTCAACGCAGGAGCTCGAGCAGCTCTCGGGCTTTCTAAACCGCGCGGGGGACTACGCAAAAAGCCTCGGCGCGCAGAGCGGCGATAAGCTCAGCGACGAGCAGAAGCAGCAGCTCAAGACCATGTCCGATACCGCCGCGGAGTTCTCCGCCCGCCTGCGCGATATGCAGGGGCGCGTAAACTCCGGGGAGCTCATCATGGACAGCCGCGAGGAGCAGCTTCAGAACATCGGCATCGAGGACACGGGAAAGCTCAGCGCCGAGCTTCTGGGCTACGAGGCGGACTTCACCGCGCCCGAGGATTTTCAATATGACGGGCAGTACAGCACCCGCCCGGAGAAGGAGCGCGGAAAGCTGAGCGAGGAGCAGGCGCGGGCGCTCGCCGCCGAGGCCGTTGGCATGGAGCCGCGCGAACTCAAGGACGAATACGGCTATGAGGGCGAGGACGGCCGCCGCTGCTACAGCGCGGGAAACGTGCTCCTGTGCGTCAGCTCGCGCGGACTTGAATCTCTGTCACAGTCGCGGCTCGTAGGCTCCGGGAGCATCAGCACGGAGCAGGCCGAGGAGATCGCGCAGGACTTTCTGAAAGCGCGCGGCTATGACAGCCTGAGCCTCAGCGAGCGCGGCGGGAACGGGAGTGTCGCCTCGTTCCGCTTTGTCCCCGTGCAGGACGGCGCGCTGCGCGTCGACGATTATATCAGCGTCTCCGTCGCGCTCGACGACGGCAGCGTATATTCCTATGACGCGACGCGCTATTCGGACGCTGTGCCGGAGCTTGACTGGAGCTGCGACGAGGAGACAGCGCGCGGCAGCCTGCCCGATAACGTGAGCGTGATCGGCAGCCGCAAGGTGATCGTGCAGCGCCCCGGCGGGGAATATATGGCCTGCTACGAATTTGACTGCACCGGCAGCGAGGGCGAGAGCCTGCGCATCTACGCCGACGGCTCCGATGGGCGGCAGTGCAGGATACAGCTTGAGGGCGTATAAAATTTTAGCGTCATCTTAACAGCCGCGGCTGGGCGGAGCTATCTCCGAAGCCGCGGCTGTTTGCTTTTGGGCAGCTCTCACAGCATTGTATACATTGACGAAACTATGACACATCCGACTTTTTCATTTGTGCAGATTCGCGTTTGACAAGATTCCGTCAATATAATACAATACTGTAGCAGCTTTATATACAAATACGTGGAGTCTGTAAGTTTTTGACCGTGTGCGTCAATTTTGACAAAGTAAAAAGGTAAGTTTTGCTTGAATCTATATGCGCGTTAAGGTATCATAAAGACAGCTTTTTTAATAACGCATTGCGGGATAAAGAGGGGGTGTGCCAATGTCATTTGAAGCAGTAAGCAATATTGCTCAGGCGGAAGCTCAGGCCAAGGTCACGGTAGCCGAAGCCGAGAGCAAGGCGAAGCAGATGCTGGCTGACGCGGATACCGCGGGCAAGCTTGCGATCGATGCCGCCTGCGCAAAAGCCGAGGAGGAGCTCAAGGAGCTCAGCCGCCAGGTCAGCGAGAAGGCAAGGGCTCAGGCCAAGGACCTTTCCGGTGAGCTGGAAAATCAGAAAGCAGCGCTGCGCGCCAGAGCCGAAGGGCGGCTGGAGCAGGCAGCAGCTCTTGTTGTGGAAAGGATAGTGAACAGCTGAGATGGCCATTCTAAAAATGAAAAAGCTCCGCCTTATTGCTGTCCGTTCCAATAAGGAAGAACTCCTGCGGGAGCTTATCAGGCATGGCTGCGTGGAAATTTCCGAGCTTGAGGGCGAGCTTCACGGCACGGATATCGAAGCGCTGGTACATCGGGAGAGCAGCGACGTCGCATCTCTCAAGAGCCGGCACACAACGCTGACGCATGCCATTGACCTGCTGGATCATTATGCCCCGAAGAAGGGCAAGCTTCTCTCCGCAAAGCCGGAGCTTGACGACCGCGTCCTGCTGGACGATACCGGCCTTGCCGGTGCGCTCAAGGTCGCCGAAGGCATCGAGAGCTACGACGCGCGCATCAAGCGCATCAGCGCCGAGGAAAGCCGCCAGCGCGGCGTCATCCAGTCGCTCCAGCCGTGGCTCGATCTCGACCTGCCGCTCGGTACCGAGGGCACGGAACGCTGCGCGGTGCTGCTCGGCACCATACCCGCCCGCACGGAGCTGGGTCAGGTAGAAGCGGCGCTCGAGCAGATAGACGCCGAGAGCGAGCTCTTCTGTGTGCATGAGGAGAAGAAGGAGCACTACGTCGTATTCGTGTGCATGCGCGAAAAGCTTGCCGAAATGCAGGAATGCCTGCGCGGCTTCGGCTTCAGCGCGGCGTCCTTCACCGGTGTGAACGGCACAGCTAAGGAGAGCACTATCGAAGCACGCAACACGCTCAGATCCCTCGAAAGGGAAAAAGTGGACTGCCTGCAGTATATCGTCGACGAAGCCGTCAGGCGCGACGAGCTGAAGCTTGCGGCAGACCGCGTGAGCGTGCAGATATCTCTGGCCGAGGCCGGGGACAAGCTCTACGGCACGGACAGCGCCGTTATCATGGAGGGCTGGTACCCCGAGGAGCGCGAAGCGGAGCTCAATGAAGTGTTCGAGCGCTTCGGCTGCGCCTGGGAAGCGCTCGTCCCCGAGGAGGATGAGTACCCCAATGTCCCTGTAAAGCTCAAGAATAATAAGATCACCAACGCGCTCAATATGGTGACGAACATGTACAGCCTGCCGGCCTACGGCAGTCTCGACCCGAACCCGCTCATGGCTCCGTTTTTCATCCTGTTCTACGGACTCATGATGGCGGATATGGGCTATGGCATCATAATGATCCTCGCAGCGGTGATAGCAATGAAGAAGATGAAGCCGAGGGCAGGCTCGCTGTCGTTCTGCCAGCTGCTGCTCTACTGCGGCATCGCGACCTTTATAATGGGCGCGATAACCGGCGGCTTCTTCGGTGACGCGCTCGTGAAGATCGGCGGCATCCTCGGCAAGCCCGAGGGCTGGGGCGAGCTTCCGAGTCTCTTCACCCCGCTCAACGATACCGTCTATGTCCTTGTCGGCTCGATGGCGCTCGGCCTTATCCACCTCAACACGGGTCTTGCCATCAGCTTTATCAAGAAGATAAAGCACGGCCAGATAGCCGACGCGATCTGGGAAGAGGGCTCTCTGTGGGTCACGCTCGCCGGTATCATCCTCTACGTGCTGAAGATCGGCAATGTCTCCGGTGTCCCGGTCGTGCTCATCATCGGCGCAGTGATGATCTTCTACGGCGGCTCACGCGGCTCCAAGGGCATCTTCGGCAAGCTCGGCAGCCTGTTCGGGACTCTTTACAATACCGCCACCGGCTGGTTCGGCGATATTCTGTCCTATACCCGTATCATGGCTCTGATGCTCGCCGGCTCCGTCATCGCGACGGTGTTCAACACCATCGGCGCTATCGCCAACAGCTTCTGGCTCTTCATACCGATCTTCATCATCGGTCACGGCCTGAACTTCGCGCTGAACCTTCTCGGCTGCTATGTCCACGACCTGCGTCTCCAGTGCCTGGAGTACTTCGGCAAGTTCTATGAGGACGGCGGCCGCCCATTCGATCCGCTTACGGTAAAAACGAAATACTACAACGTAGCAGAATAAATTTAGGAGGAAAATAAAAATGGAATTTCTGTTTGCACATTCCGGTCTGGCAATAGGTCTTCTCGGCGCAGGTCTGGCTGCATGCCTTGCAGGCGCAGGCTCCGGTCTCGGTACCGGCATCGCCGGTGAAGCGGGCGCAGGTCTCGTCACCGAGGATCCTTCCAAGTTCGGTAAAGTCATGATCCTTCAGGTCATCCCCGGCACCCAGGGTCTCTACGGTCTGGTTGTCTTCTTCGTCGCCATTATGCAGATGGGTCTGCTCAACGGCACCGGCGCCGACCTGAGCTTCATCGACGGCTGCCGCTACTTCGCAGCCTGCATGCCCATCGGTATCGGCGGTCTCGTCACCGCTAAGGCACAGGGCAAGGTCGCTGCCGCTTCCGTCAGTCTGCTTGCAAAGAACCCCGACCACTGGGCAAAGGGCATGATCCTCTGCATCACCGTCGAGTTCTACGCCATTCTGTCCCTGCTTGCATCCATGATGATGCTCCTCTCCATCTGATGGGGATCGCTCTTAAAAATTCAAAAAGGCAGGACATACTATGAAAGGCACTGAAAAGATAATCGCACATATCCAGGCTGACGCCAAGGCACAGGCCGATGCGATACTGGCTCAGGCAGAGCAGCAGTGCGCAGAAATCCGCCGGGACTATGAGATAAAGGCAAAGGACGCTTACGCCGAGAAGATCCGCCTCGGCGTCAAGTCGAATCAGGACAAGCTTGACAGCGTAGAGCGCCTGACCCGCATGGAGAGCAGGAAAGCCATCCTCGCTCTAAAGCAGGAGATGGTCTCCGCGGGCTTTGACAAGGCCGTGGAAGAGCTTATCGCGCTGCCGCAGGAGAAGTACATTGCTCTGCTTGCAAAGCTTGCCTCTCAGGCCTCCTCCACCGGCGATGAAGAGATCGTGCTCAACGCGCGCGATAAGGCCGAGATAGGCGCGGCGGTCGTCAAGGCTGCCAACGCCCTTCTCCCCGGCGGCAAGCTCACGCTTTCCGACGATACCGGCGACTTCAAGGGCGGGCTCATCCTCCGCCGCGGAAGCATCGAGGCCAACTGCACCGTCGAGCTTCTGGTGGAGCTGTGCCGCGGCGATATGTCCGCGCAGCTTGCCGGAGTTCTCTTTGAATAACGGCCCGGCCGTAAATCCCGAAACAGGGAGGGAAAAAATTGTCAAATAAAAAAGAAGCGTATCTCTGCATATCCGCCATGCTTCGCGCGCGGGAGCCGCGGCTCCTGAGCAATGAGAAGGCGGAGCGTATGCTGGATGCCGCCGCCTTTGAGGACGCCGCGAAGCTCCTGACCGACTGCGGGTACCCCGACATGTCGGCAATGAGCGCGGGCGAAATTGAGGAGACTCTGGCGGAGCACCGCTCGGCAATTTTCGAGGAGCTGGGTAAAATGGCGCCCGACAGCGCGCTTACGGATATCTTCAAGCTCAAGTACGATTACCACAACGCCAAGGCCATCATCAAGGGCGAGGCGATGGGTCAGGACGCAAAGCATCTGCTCAGCGATTCCGGGCGCATCCCGGGGCTGAAGCTGCTTGAGCTGTACAATGAAGAGAAGCGCATCATGCTGCCGGAGACGCTGGCAAACGCCATGGAGGAAGCCAAGGCGACTCTTGCCCGCACCGCGAATCCCCAGCTTGCCGACTTCGTGCTCGACAAGGCATACTTCACCGAGCTTCGCGCCGCTGTCGACAAGGTGGACAGCCCGTTCCTGCGCGGCTACGCCGCCATCCTCATTGACAGCGCGAACCTCCGCAGCGCCGTGCGCACCCTGCGCATGGGCAAGGGGCAGGACTTCCTGCGCGAGGTGCTCATACCGGACGGTAACGTCGGCGCGGAGCGCGTCGCGAACGCCACGGATAAGGACAGCCTTGCTGCTCTCTATGCCCACAGCGCGCTTGAGAAGGCCGCCGTTCTCGGCGGTGAGGCGCTCTCCGGCGGCAGCATGACGGTCTTCGAGCTTGCCTGCGACAACGCCGTGAACGACTACCTCAAGGGCGCGCGCCTCATCAGCTACGGCTGTGAGGTGCCGGTCGCCTATATGGCGGCGGTCGAGGGCGAGATAACCGCGATCAGAATGATCCTTACGGGTCGGCTTGCGGGCGTCCCCTCGCAGACCATCCGGGAAAGGCTGCGTGATCTGTATGTATAAAATAGCTGTCATCGGCGGCAGAGACACCGTCATGGGCTTCAAGGCTCTCGGCCTTGAGACATACCCCGCGGCGGACGGCGCGGAGGCAGGTAAGATCCTCAAGAGCCTCACCCGCGAGAACGACGATTACGCCATCATCTACATTGAGGAAAACTTCGCCGCGCAGATCCAGGCGGAGATAGACAAATTCAAGGACAGCCCCACCCCGGCGATCATCCTGATCCCCGGCCGCGAGGGCTCCATAGGCCTCGGCCAGTCGGCTCTGAGAGCGGCGGTCGAGCGTGCCGTCGGCACGAATATTCTGGGAGACTGATCCTCCCCATATCAATCCGAAAGCCGCGGCAGCAAGCTGCGCGGTTTGGAAAGGAACATGTAAATGAGCGGAACTATAACAAAGGTTTCCGGACCGCTTGTTGTGGCCGAGGGTCTGGCGGACGCCAACGTCTCCGACGTTGTGCGTGTCGGCTCTCAGCACCTGATAGGCGAGATCCTTAACATGACCGGCGACAAGGCCTCCATCCAGGTCTATGAAGAGACCTCCGGACTTGGCCCCGGCGCCGAGGTCATCACCACCGGTATGCCGCTGTCCGTCGAGCTTGGACCCGGCATGCTGGACAATATCTATGACGGTATCCAGCGCCCCCTGCCCGAGATGCGCAAGCTCTCCGGCGACTGCATCGCGAGAGGTATCGACGTTCCCGCGCTCAACCGCGAGAAGAAGTGGGAGTTCGTCCCCGTCGCAAAGCCCGGCGATAAGGTGCGCGCGGGCGACGTGCTCGGCACCGTCCAGGAGACGAGCGCGATCCTGCATAAGATCATGGTCCCGAACGGCATCGCCGGCGAGGTAGTCAGCATCGAGAGCGGCGAGTTCACCGTCGAGCAGACCGTCGCCGTCGTCAAGGACGCAAAGGGCGTTGAGCACAAGCTCAACATGATCCAGCGCTGGCCTGTCCGTATCGCAAGACCCTATGAGAAGAAGTACGTCCCCAGCCGTCCCATGAACTCCGGACAGCGTATCATCGATAAGCTCTTCCCGATCGCCAAGGGCGGCACGGCTGCCGTCCCCGGCCCCTTCGGTTCCGGCAAGACCGTCGTGCAGCACCAGCTCGCGAAGTGGTCTGACGTGGACATCGTCGTCTACATCGGCTGCGGCGAGCGCGGCAACGAGATGACCGACGTTCTTATGGAGTTCCCCGAGCTGAAAGACCCGCGCAACGGCGAACCGCTGATGAAGCGTACCGTGCTTATCGCGAACACCTCCGATATGCCCGTTGCTGCGCGTGAAGCCTCTATCTACACCGGTATCACCATCGCCGAGTATTTCCGTGACATGGGCTATGACGTCGCCGTTCTGGCTGACTCAACCTCCCGCTGGGCAGAGGCTCTGCGTGAGATGTCCGGCCGTCTCGAAGAGATGCCCGGTGAAGAAGGCTACCCCGCTTACCTTGCTTCCCGTCTGGCTCAGTTCTATGAGCGCGCCGGTGTCGTCGAGTGCATGGGCGCGGACGAGCGTCAGGGCTCCGTCACCGCTATCGGCGCTGTTTCACCTCCGGGCGGCGATATTTCCGAGCCTGTCTCTCAGGCGACCATGCGTATAGTCAAGGTCTTCTGGGCGCTCGACTCCAGCCTTGCCTATGCAAGACACTTCCCCGCCATCAACTGGCTGACCTCCTACTCCCTGTATGTTGACACTCTCCGCCCGTGGTACACCGAGCAGTTCGGCGAGGCCTACATGCAGAACCGCGAGAAGGCCATGCACATCCTTCAGGAGGAGAGCGAGCTTCAGGAGATCGTCCGCCTCGTCGGACAGGACGCCCTGTCCCCGGCTGACCGTCTCACCATGGAGACCGCGAAGATGATACGCGAGGACTTCCTCCAGCAGAACGCCTTCGTCGACGAGGACGCTTACTCCTCCTACGCAAAGCAGTTCCGCCTGCTGGATATGATCCTCAGCTATGATACTCTCTGCCGCAATGCGCTGACGCTCGGCGCTGACATGAACAGCCTGTTCGTCATCGCCGCGCGCGAGAAGATAGGCCGTGCAAAGATGGCCAACCAGGATACCTTTGAGGAGGATTACGCGGCGATCGCGGCCGAAATGAAGGCTGAGATAGACGCAGTTGTTGCCGGAGGTGAGGAAGCATGATCAAAGAATATAAGACTATAAGAGAGATCGCCAGCCCACTGATGGTGGTCGACGGCGTTGAAGGCGTCACCTATGACGAGCTTGGCGAGCTCGAGCTTCCCAACGGCGAAGTCCGCCGCTGCAAGGTCCTCGAGGTCGAGGGCAACAAGGCTGTTGTGCAGCTGTTCGAGTCCGCGCAGGGTATCAACCTTGCCGAGACTAAGGTTCGCTTCCTCGGTCATCCGCAGCAGCTCGCCGTCAGCGAGGACATGCTCGGCCGTGTCTTCAACGGCATGGGTCAGCCCATCGACGGCGGCCCCGCCATTCTTGCCGAGGCGCACATGGACATAAACGGCCTGCCGATGAACCCGGCATCCCGTGCCTACCCCGCAGAGTTTATCCAGACCGGCGTCTCCACGATCGACGGTCTGAACACCCTCGTCCGCGGCCAGAAGCTGCCGATATTCTCCGGCTCCGGTCTGCCGCACGCGGCTCTCGCCGCGCAGATCGCGCGTCAGGCAAAGGTTCTGGGCGATAACGAGACCTTCGCTGTCGTCTTTGCCGCAATAGGCATCACCTTTGAGGAGTCCGAGTACTTCATCGAGGACTTCCGCCGCACCGGCGCTATCGACCGTACCGTCGTTTTCTCGAACCTCGCGAACGACCCCGCCGTCGAGCGTATCGCCACTCCGCGTATGGCGCTGACCGCGGCTGAATATCTCGCCTTTGAGAAGGACATGCAGGTGCTCGTCATCCTCACCGATATCACCAACTACGCCGAGGCTCTGCGTGAGGTCTCCGCGGCGAAGAAGGAAGTCCCCGGCCGCCGCGGCTACCCCGGCTACCTGTACACCGACCTTGCCACCATGTATGAGCGCGCAGGCCGCCGTCAGGGCAAGAAGGGCTCGATCACCATGATCCCGATCCTCACCATGCCCGAGGACGACAAGACTCACCCCATCCCCGACCTTACCGGCTACATCACCGAAGGCCAGATCATCCTCAGCCGTGAGCTGCACCGCAAGGGCATCGTGCCCCCGGTCGACGTTCTGCCGTCCCTGAGCCGTCTGAAGGATAAGGGCATCGGCGTCGGCAAGACCCGTGAGGATCACGCCGGCACGATGAACCAGCTCTTCGCCGCGTACTCCCGCGGCAAAGACGCCAAGGAGCTCATGACCATACTCGGCGAAGCCGCGCTGTCGGATGACGATAAGCTCTTCGCAAAGTTTGCCGATGAGTTTGAAAAGCGCTATGTCAGCCAGGGCAACACCACCAACCGCAGCATCGAGGAGACCCTCGACCTCGGCTGGGAGCTGCTGAGCCTGCTGCCGCGCCGCGAGCTCAAGCGTGTCAAGCCCGAGATGATCGACAAGTACATGCCCAAAAAGTAAGACCCCATATAACACAAATTAACTGAATTACGGAGGTGATACTTTTTGGCAGGTAAGACGATAACCCCGACCAGAATGGTGCTCAACCAGCTCAAGGGCAGGCTCAAGACCGCGCGCCGCGGCCATAAGCTGCTCAAGGACAAGCGCGATGAGCTGATGCGCCAGTTCATGGATGTGGTCAAGCTCAATAAGCAGCTGCGTACCCGTGTCGAGGAAGGGCTGACCGGAGCCTTCGCGTCCCTTCAGGTCGCAAGCTCCATCATGTCCCCCGAAATGCTGGAGCAGGCGCTGCTCTATCCGCGCCAGAGCGTCGAGCTCGGCATGGATTTTAAGAACATCATGAGCGTCAACGTCCCGGTGTACAGCTTCCATACCAAGAATAACGATCCCTCTGAGGTTTATCCCTACGGCTTTGCCCAGACCTCCGGCGAGTTGGACGACGCGCTGGAAAAGATGGCCAAGGTGTTCGAGGATATGCTGGAGCTGGCGCAGGTCGAGAAGACTATGCAGCTGCTCGCAGAGGAGATAGAAAAGACCCGCCGCCGCGTCAACGCCTTGGAGTACGTCATGATCCCCGAGCTTGAGGAGAACATCAAATATATCTCCATGAAGCTTGAGGAGAACGAGAACTCCACCAAGGTCAGGCTGCTCAAGGTCAAGGAAATGGTGCTTCAGGACGCCCACAAGTACAAATAAGCAAAAACCAAAAACAACACCCCCGCCGTCAGCTGACGGCGGGGGATGTTTTGCTTTTATTCGGTTTTCACTCAGCCGCGGCGCTTCTTATAGATAACTGCCGCCGCGCCTGCGCATGCGAGGGACGCCGCCATCACGGCTATCCACAGGCCGAGGTTCGACTCATCGCCGGTTTTCGGCGAGCCCTTGCCGCTCGTCACGGTGACAGAGACGCTGTCATTAAGCTTCTGGCCGCTGAGATCATAGATTAGACCGGCTGCCGCAGCTTCGGTGACAGAGGCCGTGTTCTCTATCACCGTCCCGGCAGCGAGCGCATACTTGAGCTTCACGGTCAGCGTGAGGGTCACGGACTTGCCGTTTGCAAGGCTCGCGACCGTCCATGTGCCGGTTCCGGTGTTGTAATCACCTGTGCTGTCAGAATAGCGTAGTCTGGAATCGAGCTTATCTGCCACGATGATATCGCTCAGGTCGACGCCGGTGTTGTTCGTCACGGTGACGGTGTACTTCACGACAGAGCCGGGAGTCGCGCTGGTCTTATCCGCGGTCTTCGTGATGGTGAGCTTGCTCCAATCGGGCTGGGTATATGTGTTCTCGATCTTCAGCAGGATGGGCTGACGGACGTCGGTCGTTGGCACGGGGAGCGTGAATTTGAAAGTGCTGCTTCCAAGCGCGCAGAGATAACCGGGAACGTCATATCCCGACTGGGTGAAGCTGAAGGTCAGCTCTGTACCGGCCTGGAGGGTGACATTCTTTGCGGAAAACTCGAGGTACGGTACGCCGTTCTCAGTTCCTGGGGTGAGAGCAAGCGGGCCTTGGAAGGCGATCGCATCCTCCGGTGCGCTGACGCAGTTCAGCTTATAGCCGAAGCTGTCGGGCAGCTTCGCCAGACCCTTGAAGTAGGTGCGCACCGTCAGGGACGGATAGGTGTAAAGATTTTCCTTGACATAGCTGAGCGTTATTTCAGCATTGATACCGGCGATCGCGTCTTGGGCAGTGACCTTGATCGGATCGGTCTCCGTTGTCAGTGTGCAGATATAGCCGGGAATGTCGTAGTCCGACTGCGTGAAGCTCAGGGAGTATTCCTGACCGAGGATCACATCCGCTGTGGTGGTGAACGTGCGGGAGATTTGCCCCGATGCGTCTTTCACTGCTGTGCCGAGCGCGATGTTTCCCTTGAGATCGCCCTTGGGGAAAATATTGCTGTCCGCGCCGGTGAGCGTATAATTTGCGGGAACCTGAGAGACGTCTTTAAGCCCGTTAAAGATGACTTTGACGTTGACCGGGACGGGGGTATAAACAGTCGTCTTTGCGGAAGCTTCTTTGGTGGTGGTGATATCGACGGTGTCAGTGCCGCGCACTGCTTTGGTAATTTTTGCAAGGCTGTTGATTTCACCGGAAGCATCGGCATTGACCTTTGCCGTTACGGTATATTTGGCGGCTGCGCCTTTCTTAAGGCCGGTGACCTTGGCGGTCACGGTGCCGAGCTGCGAATCATGCGAGAGCGTTCCGGTCGCCCCGTCGACCAGTGTACTGCCGGTATATGCAAGCGTACCGGGCAGGAAATCTTCAACGTATACCTCGTCTAGATCGGTATCAGTGTTGTTGGTGACTTCTACGGTATAGGTGAGCGTATCACCGGGTTTTGCCGTGGACTTGTCAACAGTCTTCTCTATGGTGAGATTCTTCAATGAGTATACTTCAGCATAAGCTGTGCCGAAGTTTCCGGAAGTGATATCATTGCCTATTCTTACTTCGTATATATCTGCTTTATTCGTGGCAGTTGTAGCCGTCTTATAGTATGAGAATTTTGCGTTTACGTTATAAGAGGCAGAAGTGCCGTCCGGAAGTCCTTTCTCACCGATAAGATTAGCTGACAAAATGGCTGTGGACGAATTGGTATTCAAATGCCACGAGCCCTCAACAGCGCGGTTCCCAAGCCTTTCAACACCGGTAGGCAAACCGTTGCTGACGCGTACTATCTTCAAATGTTTTCCGGTGTTATTGGTAATCTCTACGGTATAAGTAAATTCCTGATTGATATCCGCAATGGACGTGTTAGGGGTCACGCTGATGGTAAGCCCCGGCAAGTCCGAGCCCGGAGCGCGTTCTATGCTTGTCGTAGCCGTCGCGCTGTTGCCGGCACCTTCAGGCATTGTTCCGTATGTGCTGTTTGCCGCAGTAGCCTCGGTAATTTCTGCCCTGTTCACAGCAGTTCCGGAAGCATTGCTGGTCAATGTTGCCTCCACGGAAAAGAATGCGACGTCGTCCGCTTTAAGACCGGTTTGAAGCTTGGCCTCTATGCTGTCCGAGCGAGTGGTATATTTCCATTTAACATTGCTGCCTGTGCCGGAGAATCCCTGAATACACGATGGGAATGTATCCTCAACGCATATATATGACAAATCGCAGCCTGTGTTATTGGTGACCGTTATGGTATAGTTAAGCGTCTCGCCGGGAAGTGCTGTGTCCTTGTCGACCTTCTTTTCGATCGTGAGCTTCGACCAGTCGATTCCCGATAAGGTCGCTGTTGCGCTGGCAGTGGGAGAACCAACAAGTCCTGAATTTTCGTAATCTGCGGAGACTATTTTCGCGGTGTTAATAGCGGTAGTAACACTGCCGGTTTCGAACTTTGCCGTAATATTAAAGGAAGCTTCTGAACCTGCCGTGAGCGTATCGTTGAAAGAAACACCTTTAACGGAAGGATTTCTAGATAAAGCAAAAGTCCAATCATCAGATGTTCCGGGCTCAGCAGAAACATTCGCGGGCAGAGTATCTTCGACAATCACGTTCCTCAAATCAAAGCCGGTGCCGTTTGTAACGGTCACAGTATATGTGAACGGTTCGTTGAGCTTCGGGTTGGCAGGGGCAACGGACATGCTTATGGTCAGACCCGCCCAGTAAGGGGTTTTAGGAGTCGGTTCCCACTGGGCGTAGAGGGTCGCGTTTTCTGTAAGCGTTGTATTCGGTGCAATATTAGTGCCGCTGCCGTCTGCCGCGGTGTTCCACGTGACAAAGAGCCAGCCGTTAGGCGCATGGAATGTTACGCTGCTGCGCACAGTGTGCGTCTCGCCAATGGTGACGGTATCGATGATATCTTCGGGGACAGTTCCGCCTGTATAGTCAGCTTTATAGTTCGCTTTATATGTAACCGTGAACTGCTCGTCAGACTGCACCTCTACCTCGGTCTCTGCCTCGAGGGCCGCGATCTGTGCATTCGTGTCCTCAGCCTCGCCCATGGGGGGGTTCTCAGTATCGCCTATGGGCGCGTCCTTGGCCTCGTCTCCGGGTTCACCTTTAGGCGCATCCTTGGATTCGTCCTTGACGGTGTCTCCGGACTTCTCATCTGTCTTGGTCGCGTCGGTCTTACCGTCAGCCTTGGGAGTGTCCCCGGTCTTTTCCTCGACCTTGGGAACATCCTCTGTCTTTGCCGGCTCCTCAGTCTGCGCGGCCGCTGTCTGGTCGCCCTCCGCGAAAGCGGCGAAGGGCAGCATGCTCACGAGCATCGCGAGCAGCAGCAAAACGGACAGAAGCGTCTTCCATGAATTCTTCTTCATATCGTCCGGCTCCTTTCAAAAGAGACTATTTTACTTATATAGTATATCTGGTAACAGTCTCAAATACAAGGAAGATCAGGAAACAATTAGTTACAATATGGTACGCATGCCATAGCAGTGTATATGGTTTATCATTAAAATGCTATGCAGCGTGGCACCCGACCTTGGCTCTCCCTCCGTGAGAGCTCAGCTTGTCAAAAAAGTCCTTACAGGACTTTTTTGACCGCGCTTTCCGCCGAGCATTTTGAAAGCATTCAAAATGCTGTTACCGAAAGCCTTGATATATCAAGGCTTTCGACGGCGGTTTATCCGATTTGAGGCGGGCCTTGCCCCCTCAAGCTCCCCCGCTGCTCAGTTCTCTGGCTTCAAAGCGAAATTTTTTGACAGTCTGAGCTTGTCAAAGAAGCTTTAAGAGCTTCTTTGACAAGCTGAACCGCCCCTGCCGTCAGTTGACGGCGGGGGCGGCTTGATCCAGAAGTGTATTTCGTCAGTCGATGTGAATGACTTTCTGGCAAAGATCGGCGGCGGAAACATTGGGGTTATGGTAGCGCTCGCGCTTGACGGTCGCGCCGCCCATGTTTATCGCCTGCTTCGGGCAGTACTGCAGGCAGCTCAGGCAGCCGATACAGTTCGTGCCGATGCTTGCCCTGCCATTGACTATGCTGATATTCCCGCGCGGGCAGAGCCTTGCGCACTGGCCGCAGCCGACGCAGCTGTCTGTCACGGTCATCTTTGCGGCTTTCTTGCCCGAGAGCATCGGCCATGCCTTTGCTTCGAGGGCGTTCACGGGGTTCGACAGCGGGCGTCCGCTGAGGTGCTTGACATAGAGAATGTCGTCCGCAATCTTCGCCGCCAGCTTCTCTGAGCGCGCCTGTGCCTTCTCCGCATCGAGCGGGGGCAGCATCAGATTGTGCGGCATGAGCCATATGCAGGAGCACTGGTGGGTTATGCCCGCCCAGTAATCCAGCGGCACGATGTCATGGATCTTCGCCATGCCCACGCCGGGGTAACCGGCATAGCACACGACGCCGAAAGTGTAGCTCTCGGGGTCGACGCGCAGCTCGGAGACAAACTTCTCCACATCGCCGGGCAGGCCGCCTGCGTAGCACGGGAACACGAAGCCGACACGCTTTGCGCCGCGCACGTCTTTCACCTCAGGCTCTGCGCGCATCATAACAATATCCGTGTCTCCAAGGCGCTTTGCGATGTTTTTTGCGATGTCGAGACAGTTGCCGCTGCCGGAATAACAGAATATAACGTTTTTGCTCATTTGTACTCCTCCTTGTGAAAATATTGCCTATCCACTGCTGCTATTATATAACGCAGAATTATTCTGGGCAATATACAAAGAATAAAATTTTGTATCACGCGGAGGAAAAACGGTGTTGTTTCTATGCTCTGAGTACTTCGCGGCTTCGGCGCGTCAGCAGCCGCACCGCGGTGAACACCAGCCATGTGCCGAAGCACACGCAGGGGATATACGGCGCCGTTGCAGCGTACCAGCCGAAGCGGGAGGCGATGCCCTTAAAGGCAATTATCGTGTTATTGGCCGGGCCTGCAAAGAACATGTTGATCTTTCCGTTTGAAGCGTTGAAGAACGCGAGATTGATGCAGAACGCAACGCCGCACAGAAGCAGGAACAGTACTGTCGCGCGCCCAAAGTCCCGGAGCGATTTCGGGCCGTTGCCGGCGTCATCGGCCATGCCGTCGCGGAAATCAACTGTTCCAGCATAATGACCTCCTCAACGTCCGTCCGAAATGCTGCCTTTTTCGGTAAGTGCCGTTATGACCCGGCCTCCGGCAGCTCAGACCAAAAGCCCAATCGCGACGCCGAGCACCGCCGCTCCAAGGATATCCGTCGGATAATGGACATAGAGATAAAGCCTTGAAAATGCGATGAGGGCAGCAAGCGGTATGGCGGCGAGGCCAAACTTAGTGTTCGCCTTGGTCAGCACCGTTGCGCCGATAACGGACGAGAGCGTATGCCCGGACGGGAAAGAGTAGTCGGTGGGGTTTGGGATCAGCAGCCTTACGCTTTCATCCACCCAGCACGGGCGCGGCCTTGCGATCAGCGGCTTCAGGGTCAGGTTTCCGGTCAGCACCCCAAGCGCCAGCGCGACCAGAAGAAGCACGCCATACCTGCGGTATTTCTTCGTGATAAGCAGGGCTGCTGCCGCAAGGAGCCAGACCGCATCGCCGTTTCCGAGCAGCGTGATCTTCGGCATCAGGAAATCCAGCGCCGGGCAGACCAGCGTATCCTGTATCCAGTGCAGGATAGTCCAATCCAAATTCATGTTCATATCCTCTTTCTGTAAAAAATAAGAGCGTCTTATACCATAGCTGTTGTTATGGCATAAGGCGCTCTTAAATTGCCTTGAAAGCAAATTAAAACAGAAATTAAAAAGTATGCCTGCGGAATGATAGGCGGCTCTGTATATTCATCTCTCTACGAACGTGCAGATTTGCTGACTACAGCAGAAACATAGCGCCCATTATTATCAGCAGCTCACTGTCGCCGCTCTCGCGGTACATGAGATAGAGAATGAGCAGGAGGATGATGTCATCCGTTTCCAGCTCGCCTATCTTATCCGGCAGCAGTCGCCCTATATCTCCAAGCCCGTTGAGCAGCCCGCCGGGAGCGGGCTCCGGCGGCTTCGGCCGCACCGGCGGCGGAGGCTGCCGCCGCGGTATCTGCTCCCTCGGCGGCGCGCGCCGCTCCTCCCCGCTCTCTGGGAAGCGCTCAACGCGCCCGCTGTTTCCCTGATAGCGGTTAATCACTGCCGTCTCCTCCCATCTCGCCCATAGCTATGCGCGCTATCGACGCAAGCCGGGCAAGCTTGATGGCTTTATCCATCTTGCTCCTGCGCTTTTCGGACAGGTATGGCTTCATCGCCTCAAGCAGCGCGCGCTCCTGCTTCTTTTCTCCTGCGCCCGATGAAAGCGCACGGCTTAGCCGCGCGAGCATCGCCGGGTCGATGGCACCGTCGCTGCCGCTCAGACTCTGCATGAGCGAGTCCAGCCCGCCGCCTGCGCTCTTCGTTTTCTCCGCCGGTGCATCCCCGCTGTCACCGCCGCCCATGAGCGACTTTGCCAGCCCCGCGATCTTTTCCATCTGCGCTGGGTCGCCGAGTATGCCGTTTATTTTGTCCTCAAGCTCGCTCACGGCCGCTTCACCTCCCGTTTACTGCGCTGTGCGCCTAATTTTCCATCATCCGGCGCACACTTTCCGCAAGACGCTTTCCCTCCTGAGTGCTCAGCATGGAGCTGAGCAGACTGCGCAGCGCTTCGCCGTCGCCGCTTTTGGCGGCCTGCTCGACGGCGTTCGCGTCGATGAGCTTGGCGAGCTTCGCCCCGTCCTCGGACTCCGCAAGCTTCTTTATCTGCTCGGTCTTGCCGCGGCGCTCAAGCTCCCGGCCAAGCTGTTCAAAATTTTGCATTGCATCTCACCCCTGTTCGTTTTATTATATTCACAGTAAGCGCCCATGATAATTGCGAAAGGATCAAATATATGAAAGTCGCCGTTTTTTCCGATACACATTCAAACAACGAGCTTATGCTCGAAGCCGTCCGCCGCTGCCGCCCCGACGCCGCGATACATCTCGGCGACCATGACCGGGACGCGGTCGAGCTGCGGCACGAGTTCCCGGGGCTGCCGGTCTACAGCGTCTGCGGCAACTGCGATCTTATGCCGCTCGCTCCGGAAAAGGACGTCGTTCAGCTCGGGCCGGTCAAGGCGTTCATCACACACGGGCACCTGTATAACGTCAGCTACGGGCGCGTGGATTCGCTCGTCTATGCTGCGCAGGAGGCGGGCGCGCAGCTTGCCATGTTCGGCCACACGCATCAGGCCTATTATGAGCAGATAGGCGGGGTGCAGGTCCTGAACCCCGGCACCGCAGGGCGCGGCAGGGAACTGACATGGGCGCTGATTGAGATATTCGATAACGGTGCTTTCGCCTGCGAGATACGCAAGCTGTAAAGCGAGCTGAAAAAGCTTGGGGTATCCGGAAAAACCGGATACCCCTAACTTTTTTTGGAACCTGCAATAGCGCGAGCAGGCTATTTGCTGCATATTTTTCGTGCTGCAAAGGCTGCAGGAAGTGCTATGATCAGGAAGCACAGCCCACCACATAGCGTCCAGGAGATGAAGTTTTTTATCACCACTGTCCGGATCATTAAAACGCCGCATAATGTGACTGCAAATAAAAGGAGGATCGTCACGAAGAACGTAAGCAGGATCCTATGAATCGGCAGACGCAATATATTCTTTGCGGAGTAGGCCATGTAGTAGATCGCTCTGAACACCGTTGCGACCAGAGTTCCGATTGCAACGCCAAGCAGCGGCTCCCACTTGATCAGGATGCAGGAAAGAATGATATTGATCAAAGCTTCGCTATAGGCTCCCCAGCGTGTTTGCTTCAAATGATCAGCTGCCACCGGCAGGCTTGAGCAAGGCAGCACCAGACAGTTCACTGCCTCCGCGAGGAGGAAAACCCAGGCAAATGCAGGCTGAATATAATTCACATCGGTTATTCCCTTTGTGTAGAGCCTGATGAACGGGACGATCAATATCCCTGCGCAGGAAAACAGAACCAGTGTGCCTGCCGATAGTAGTGTTTTATATTTCCGGTAAGTTTTCTGGAGAGCTGATTTGTCGTCTTTGGCTATACACTCACCAAATACCGCCTCCATGCCGCCTGAAAGAGCTTCTGTAATGGAGCGAATGCTGTTGATCACCATGTTATGTACGGAGTAGACCGCAACTAAACGCAAATCCGCCAGCAGAGTAAGAAGCACTATATCCGTGTTCTTATGAAGGAAATATGCGATATGCTGACCGATCCCTGTCCATTTTTGATCCAAGGCAGTTTTTTTGCTGCTCCGGGTAAGAATATAATGCTTCTTGACATAAACCGCATAGAGAACTGGCCGCACAACAAAAATGAGACTGCTACCAAGTTTTACAAACACCAGCCCGGCACCCATTCTGACCAGAATAGCAACTGCGGCTGTATTGATCATCGTGGTGCCAACCATGATCAGATTGTTGACATACGCTTTTTTGTCCGCAACGATCAGGGTAAGGTTTGCCAGACCTCCTACGTACTTTGCTAATGTAGCCAGACCGATAGATAATACAAGCAGGAAAATATACGTCTTTGAGAAAATTGTCACGTGGGCCAAATCGTGATAACAAAGTCCCAGAATGACACTGTAGACAACAAATACGGCCGCGACATGATTGAAGAATTCTCTTACCGCATAATATACCGAGCTTGTTTCTGAAGTGTCATTTTTTGCAAGCGGCCCATAAAGCTTTGCACGGGCAACGCCGCCTATCCCACCCTCAAACAAGGTAATGTAGGACAGGAACTGGGCGATTGAGGCTGAGATACCGTAAGCCTCAGAGCCATAGGCTGCAAGCAGGATCCGCGGGATCAAAATTCCGCAGGCCGTTGTAACAAGCTGATTGAGAAGCTGCGTCAGGATATTCAGTTTTGATTCGTCTGTTTTCCTTGGTTTCATTATCTGCTCTATCGCTTCTGTCACGCCCTTGCCAGCGCTGCCAGCAGTTTTGCTCTTTCTTTCACAGTTAATCTGGAACTGAAGAAATACCGCATTGCCGTTTTATCGATCTCTTTATTCCACGGATACTGTCTCAGGATCTGACGTTCCTTTGCTGTGCAGCATTTTCGGCAGTTATAATAGACCGATAAGTAATTTTTCAGGTAATAAACAGCAACCTCTTCCAGATCTGCAGGCTCCGTCATCCCCCATGTTTGCATAAATTGGTAAAGGAGCGTAAACATTTCCCTTGCCATCATTCGAGAAATCGTATCCGGTCGGCATTGATGCATCGTACTGTCAGTGCGCTGATGATACTGGTACAGTCGATCCGGAAGGTACCAGATCTTTTTTGCGTTCGTCACAGGGTACAGCAGCTGCGCCTTGTCTTCGCCGCAGTGCGTTCCATAAAAGCATGAGTAATCGGTAGTATCTCCGTTAAAGACTTCTCTGCGAAATGCTTTCAGGTAAAGGGAGTTGAAGCGATGCGAGGAGATCAGCTGTTTTTTCAGCCAGTGCGCAGAAAGTTCCAGCTCAGCAGATGCTATATCTCCAACACTTCGTCCCGCATCTGCGCCGTCCTTGAAAATACGTCCTGTATATAAGACGATATCCGGATCGTGATCACAAACTGCACGCTGTATCACTTTTAGGCATTCAGGTTCCAACGCGTCATCGCTGTCCAGAAACACAATATAATCACCGGTCGACAAGCTGACACCCTTCTGACGTGCATAAAACTGACCGCAGTTTTCCTGATGGATCACATGAATTCTGGGATCCTTCATCGCATAGTCATCCAGCATTTTACCGCTCTTATCCGATGAACCGTCGTTGATCAGGATCAGCTCCCAATCTGAAGAGAGCTGTGATTCAACTGATTGAATGCAAGAGTCCAGAAAGGGTTCTGCATTATAAACCGGGACGACAATGCTGAATTTCATATACATACCTCATACGTTGATACCGCGAACTGTCATACGACACGGGGCTTCACTATAGCTGTGAAGCCCCGTATGGTTTTGTTTCTAAAAAGCTATGCTCTTACCCCTGTACCATTTTTCCATCTGTGCCAAAACGATACATACCGCCGGTGATGCCGTAGCTGTTGTTTCCGACCCACAGAGTGGTGTCCTTATACATCTTGCCGCTGCCGGCGTTGAAGAAGTAATAGTCCTCACCGACCTTGGTAAAGCCCACGGCCAATACATTATCCTCGTAGTAATATGTATCTCCGCCGCCGGTGACAAAACCGGTCTTGATCAGCTTTCCTTCAGTGTCGAACGCATGCCAATCTCCCTTTTCGGGGATCAGATCGTTCTTCTGGCTGACCCAAATTGTAGCACTGACTACAAGGATGCCATTGGGCTGAGCATAGTAGTACTCGCCGTCCAGCTCGTTGAGTCCGTTGGTCATCTTGACGCCGTCGATCGTAAAGTAGAGCTTGCCGTTTTCACTGACAATCTTTTTGCCGCCGGTCTCCTGGCCAGGAACAAGCATCTTGCCGTCGGACTGGAAGTAGTGCATACCGGACTCTACGCCGTAGCTGTTGCTTCCGACCCACAGGTTGGTATCCTTATACATCTTGCCGCTGCCGGCATTGAAGAAGTAGTAGTCCTCACCAACCTTGGTAAAGCCGAGTGCCATAACACAGTCGTCATAGTAGTATGCATAGCCGTCATTGTCGGTGACAAAGCCGGTTTTCTGCAGTCTTCCCATTTCATCAAAGGCATACCAGTTGCCCTTGTCGGGAATCAGGCCGTTTTTCTGGCTGACCCAGCCAGTCTTGCCGACTATAAGTTCACCGTTGGTCTGTGCGTAGTAGTACTCGCCGTCCAACTCGTTGAGTCCGTTGGTCATCTTGACGCCGTCGATCGTAAAGTAGAGCTTCCCGTTTTCATTGATAATCTTCTTGACACCGGTCTCCAGGTCAGGAACAAACATCTTGCCGTCGGGCTGGAAGTAGTGCATACCGGGCTCTATGCCATAGCTGTTAGCCGGGACCCACATGGTGGCGTCCTTTGCCATCTTGCCGTTGCCGCTGTTGAACAGATAATAGTCATCACCGATTTTGGTGAAGCCCTTGGCGATTACATAATCACTGTAATAGTACGTTGCTCCATTGATGTCGGCAAAACCATTGCCAATAATGTAGCCGTTTTCGTCGCACCAATACGTACCTATGCCAAGGCTGCATCCTCTTTGTTCGGTGGTATCGGAAATGTAGCAGCTCCGATTCCGGTAGACCAGACCGGCTGTTGCGGTGAAGATGATTCCATCATCCACCTTGATTGCGCCATAGAAAGGCTTGCCGTTTTTATCGACATAGTAGAGGCTTCCTGGGCCGAACTCGTCCATGGTTCCGTTATACGTCGCAAAGCCGCTGCACGGGCCGGTCATAACGCCGGTTTTCTCGTCAAAGTGGTACCATGTATAGTCCATGACGTTGTCGAGAACCGTCGGGGCATTGCCATAGGCAACGTACCCATTACGCTCGATCCAGTAGGTTCCCTCCTCCAGAGTTACGAATCTCCGGAACCAAGATTCACCTGCCACAAAATACTTCGTGCCCCGTTCATCAGTGCGGAAAGCACCTCTTATCAGCTTGCCGTTTTCATCGAAAGTGTAGAACAGGCCCTCCACATCCGCTTCGGTATAGCCGGTCAGCATTTTGCCGTTTGTCTTATCGAAGTAGTAGAAGTAGGAATTGCCGTCCGCATCTGCAATGGACTGCCAGCCAGTGACCAGCACACCCAGGCGCGCATAGTAGTGGTTTCCGTCTTTCTCAAACAAGCCGGTGAGCTTACCGCTGCACTTGCCGTCTTCGCCAAGGTCATACCAGAACTTGCCGGATTCATCAGCAATATGGCTCGGTAGCTCCTGAGCCCCCGTGAGGGCGGTACCGTCTACGTAGTAAGACCAGCTGTTGTCTTCCCTGTACCAGCCGTTGCGTTCATCCGCGCTGTCCCTGTGCAGGTAGCAGCGATCCTCGAACTGCGCCACGGTGTCCATGAAGTGGGCGCCGGAGTCACCCGGGATATTAGCCGTATTGTTATATGGATACAGGCCGTATTCTTTCTGGAAATCCTCACCTTGTGCAAGGCTCTCCAGAATGTGGAAGTGTGCATAGATATCGTAACTCAGTTCGCCTGCTGCATAGCTTTCCAAATCACTGCCGTCCAGAGGCCATGCGCCGTCATCAGCGACGAATTTCAGGCCGCTCAGCACGCACAGCGGGTTAACTGTGGCAGGATTAATGGGCTCGGACTGTGCAATAAAGTTGCAGACGACCGTCAGAACACCGTCCTTGTTGATCTCGCAGGAGGACAGGGTAAACAGTTCATTGGCAAGCCTCAGGTCGGTCGTATCCGCCGTAAAGCCCTCAGGTACATTTATGGTTATCGTAACCGTTGTAAGCGGGCTGATACGCTCTGCAAGCTGAAGCATGAAGTCCCATGCAGTTCTGCCTTCCTGATCGCCGCCGGGCAGCATATACAGCAGCTTCGTCAGCTTCTCGGGAATGGCTATCTTAGACATATCCACCGCGAAGGTGTAGTCAATTTCAGCCTGCTGACCCTTCAGGTAATAGGTAGCCGTATCATCCTTATAAACGGAGTTGGGAACGGTACGGGTCCATGCGAGCAGGCCGTCTCCATAGGCTGTGCTGAAGTCAAATTCCGCTTCGCTGCTCTTGTACATGTATGCCACGGTCTGGGCAGCCTCACTGAGTGCCTTGCTGAGCGCAGCATTCTGAGCCTGAATGCGTGCCTGCTCTACAGATGACTGATCGGCGATCGCTTCATTATAGGCTTTCTGATACTCTGTGCTGTAGCTGTCATTAAACTCATCGGTCTTATTCTTCAGGATAGCGCCGATGGTCAGGGTCCGCAGGCCGCCGGCTTCGTTTGCGGTAAAGTCAAAGCCTTCGATTTTGCCTGCTTCGGGATAGTCGTATACCAGCTCGTTGAGGTTGGCAGGAACAGTCTCTCCGTTCACATTGACAGAGACGAGGGAGACCTTCACATAACCAAACACCACGTCATTGGAGTTGATCTTTACCGGGTTGCCGTTGTAGCTTGCCTCCATAGGCAGCGTGCTTGCTTCCCCGTAGACAACGTTGATGCTGCTCTTGGTGAACCGGAGATCCGTAGGCTCGACAACATTCAGCGTTTTGCTGCCAAGGACGGTACCGTCCTCGGAAACCAACTGAATCAGAACTTCGCCTTGAGCGGCGGCCGTAAACACGCCCTCGGACAGTGTGCCGATCTGCTCATCAGAAACTTTCAGCACGCTGTTTTCAGGAATTGCAGCAGCGCCGCCGGTTGCGGTGACACCGGAAACGGTAATATCTATACTGGTTCCCACAGTCAGATAGTCATACTCCGCAGAGATCAACGCATGGTCAAATACGTTGGAGGGCTTTGCGGTAGAGACGATCATCAGAGAAGAACTGACGGAACGCTCATAGCCATCGGATGGGCGGTTTGCAACAGCAATGGTTTCCGCGCCTTCTGCCTTGGTGGCCAAAGTAGTAGAACCGCCGCCGTCCAAATTCACCGCGGCAATGCAGCCTGCATCCAGCATGATCTGCGCAATTTCAATTGCCGCACCGCCTGCGGAGAAAGGCTCCTGACGGCCGTCCAGAACCATAAAGATCACACGTCCGTCGTACGTAATACCAACGCATGTACGGGACACTCGGGAGTTATAGTAATTGCTGTCTTCGGCGACGGCAACCTTGCCGTCCTTCACAAGAACAATGGACGCGCCAACAGCTTCCTGAATATTGCTCTCGTTGGCATTCCACTCTTCAGCGCCGCCGATGATGGGCGTACCATCCTTGAGGATGCCAAAGAAGTTCTCATTGGCGATGCCGTGGTATTCTACACCCTCCATAACGAGAGCACCGGAGGGGGCCCCGTTGGTCATATTGTAAAAGTCGCCGTTGATGCCGGCCACCACGCTGTAGTTGGGAATATAGCGGTCGGATTCAGGATCGCTGTGGTTTTCCTCAGCAGCCTTCATCTGCTCAGTGACACGAGTCATGCGCCAGGAAGAAGCGTCGTTGAGGCCGTAATTCGCATAGACATTGACATCGCTCCGGGTAATGTCCGCAGATGCAATATAATAGACGATCTGCTTGCCATCCTGAGTGATGGCCATATTGGTCTCCTGCGTCACACCGGGAGCCAGCGTTGATTCGGTGGAAGAGAACACAGTATAGTACGGGTTCTCAATCTGATCTTTCGCCTGCTCATAGAGGTAGTCTGCAAATGCGTAGCAGCATGCCTTGCGGAGATCTTCATTGACGCCGTTTGGCACATAGCTCTTTTCCAGAGTAAGGATGCCGTCGTTGTCAAGGTAGGTGTCCAGAATGAGACTGCGGAGTTCGCTCTTCGTGGAGACGCTGCCGAAGCGGTTGCTCAGGAAGAACTTCGCCCGGGCGCTCTCGTTCAGGTTCGCATTGAAGTAGCTTTCCATTATGGCGCTGATGGGACGGCCCTCGGGAATCTTTTTAAGGATGTAGAAAGAATCCAAGTCGCCGTACAGATCCAGACGTCCGAAAGAATGGACATCGGGGTCATCATAGAGGAAATACTTATCGTTGGTCGTGCGGATTTCCTCGGCCATCTCTTCCACAGTACCGGTCACGCCAGCATTGGTGGTCAGCTGCACGAGGTCGCAGATGTCGCCGGCCCAGCTTCCCAGATCAGCGGTCTTCTGGATGCCGGAATGGTAGGCCATGTCCATGCAGCCGAACATATGGGCAAAGTCCACTTCATCGCCGTTGGGCAAGGTGAATTCTTTCAGCGCGCGCAGACGCTGGGCGTCTTCCCTCGAGCCTTCCTGCGCTGCAACATAGTTTACAAAGGCCGTATTTTCAGGTCCGCAGAAAGTGTTCCACGAAGTGGTGGTGTACTTTTTCACACCTGTGCGGATGTAGTTGATAACCAGAGCCACAGAGTCCTCGTCGGGATGCTCAAGCGCGTACTGGCTGGCATAGATTTCAAGCTGCTTCAGGCAGGTGAGGAAATCACTGTAAGACGTGATCGGCTCAAGAGGTCTCTCCAGTTCTTTCCACTGTGCATAGAGAGTGATATCAGCATCGAGATTTATCAATGCGCCCTCATTGTCATAGGTAGCGCCACTGCCGTCGGGCATGGTGTTCCAGTTCAGGAACTCATGGTATTCCCAGGCAAAGGCGTTGGGTCTCAGCGTCTCAGATACGCCGACACGGAACACCTGCGGCTCCATCGTTCCCTCGCCGCCGTTTGCATCAAAGCTAACGGTGTGCTTAACGAAAGCCACAGCGGTAAACTGCGCGGTGTAGGTGGTGTCCTCCATCGCCGCGGTCAGCTCCGGTGCCCAGCCGCTGAACTCGTAAGAGCAGTCGTTATCATAGGGCTTGGTGGGAGTGCTGCCCGTATACTCAGGCATATCACCCCGAGTTACCTTATCCTCGGCAAGCACGGTGCCGTCGTAGTTCACCCAAGTGATGGTATACTTGTGCAGCGTCTTTTCAAACACAGCGGTGAATACCGTATCCTCGGTAACTGCCGCAGGCTCGGGATCCCAGCCGGCGAAGGTGTAGCTGTACTGTTCATCATCTTCCTTCACAGGATCCTCGCCGGTGTATTTTGGAACCGTTCCGGGAGCGACCTTTTCGGTCTTCAGAACTGTATCGCCGTTCTTCCAGGTGACAGTCAGCTTTGCGGTCCTGGTGAACACCGCCTTATAGCTTGCGTTACCCTGAACGCTTGCAAGTTCGGGATCCCAGCCGACGAATGTATAGATGAAATCATCATCCTCGGCCTTTTCGGGCGTTCCGGAATAAACCGGGAGCTCGCCATAGGGAACCTTGGTTTCGCCCAGCAAGGTCGTGCCGTCCTCATCATACCAGGAGACAGTGTATTTCACGGTTTCGCTTGTGAATACAGCCTTATAGGTCTCATCTGCCATGGCGGGGCCCACTGCCGGAGTCCATCCGGAGAAGGTATAGGTATACTGAATATCCGCCTGGCGGATCGGGGTCTCGCCGGTATAGGCCGGGGTCTCGCCCTCCGTTACCGTGGTGGTGCCCAGAACGGTATCGTCCCAGTTCACCCAATTGATCGTATAGCGTCTGAGTACCTTATCGAAAATTGCGGTATAAGTCGCATCACCGGTAACTGCAGTGACAGCGGGACTCCAGCCGGCAAACACGAACTTTCTGTCTCCCTCGGGAGCCTTGGAGGGAACCATGCCGCTGTAGACGGGCAGCTCGCCATAGGGGACGCTATCCGTTTTCAGGACTGTGCCGTCCTCATACTGCCAAGTGATGGTGCTCGGGATGCCATTTGCGGTATAAGCGGCGGTATAGACGATGTTGCCGCTCTGATCCTCCGACGCATCCCAGCCGGAGAACGTGTAGCTGTAATGTTCGTCAGCGTTCTTAACAGGAGTCTCTCCACTGTAGGAGACTATCTCACCGGCCTTGACGCCGCTGGCAACGGACAGCTCTGTGCCGTCGTAGTTCACCCAAGTGACGGTATGAGTCTCGGCGGGTGCTTTCGCGGCGTACACAGCCTGATAGGAAACATCACCCGTGACGCGGGTCAGGACGGGCGTCCAGCCGATGAAGTAATAGGTGGTGCTGATCTCTTCGGTGGTAAAGGTCTGATCCGCTTCCCCGGTCTCGGCGTCCGCGGCTTCGGCAGCGGGACCCTCAACAGTTTCTGTTACGGTCTTCTCAGCAGCCATTTCAGGAGCCGTGGGGAACTCACCGTAAACAACAGTATCGGTGGACAGGACATTACCGTTCTCGTCGAGCCAAGTGACGTTGTAGCTTCTCTCCGTCTTTTCAAAGACAGCCTTGTAGATCATGTCGCTGTCGTTGGGTTCCTCGACGGGCTCCCAGCCGGAGAAGACGTAAGCATACTGCTCGTCGCCCGCTCTTTCAGGCGTGCCGCCGGTATACTCGGGAGTCTGCTCTGCCGTCACCGTGGCTCTGTCAAGCTCGGTGCCGTCCCAGTTCACCCAGATAACCGTGCGGTTATTCACTGCGCGGAAAGTAGCGGTATAGCTGGCGGCCGCTGTCACCTTGGCAAGGGCAGGCGTCCAGCCATTGAAGACATAAGTGATATCAGCGGAGCCGGTCTTGGTGGGCTCTTCGTCGGGATACACGGGGATGGTACCGTATTCCACATCGCTGACAGCGAGAATCGTGGTGCCGTCCTCGTCATACCATGTGATGGTATACTTGTTGACGGTCTGGTCAAACTGTGCCCTATAGGTCGTGTCTGCCTTGATGGGTGTAGGCTCCGGGTTCCAGCCCTTGAAGGTATAGGTATACTGGGCAGTCGCAGCCTTTGCAGGTGTGTCACCGACGTATTCCGGAGTCTTGCCGTACTCGACTTCCTCGGTATAAAGGGTGGTGCTGCCGTTTTCCCATGTGACCGTGAACGTTGTGACCTTCCACTGAGCATACAGGGTAATATCCTCAGCGAGCGTCACCTCCGCCTTATCGGTATAGCTTTCGCCCGTGCCGTCTGGCTTGGTGTTCCATCCGGTGAAAGTAAATCCCTCATAGACGAACTCGTTTGCTTTCAGCAGTGTCGCGACATTGACGGCAACCTCCTGAGTCGAGGTCTTGCCGCTGCCATTGTTGGCATCGAAAGTCACGGTGCATTTGGACGCTGCATCCAGAGTCCACTTGCCGTCTTCGTAGTTCCAAACATCACTGACTACAGCATCCTTGGTCTCCTCATAAGTGCCGTCAGCGTTGAGCAGCTTGGCCGGCGTTATGGGGATCTCATGTGCAGTTACTCTGGTGCCGCTCTGAGTGTACTGGTAAGTAACCGTCTCTGTACCAACAGAACCGCTCTGCTGATACACGCCTGTGCCTTCGGAGCAGATGTCTGCGCCGCTCTCAGTGGTATACAGAGATCCTTTGACGGTCAGCGTGCCGTTAACATTTACTTTCGCATCAATCAAATCATTATTGGTGCGGCTGTAGGTTTTACTGGGGCTATATGCGATCGCAGAAAATTTTCCGACAGCGGTATAGTTGTTAGCTGTCCATTCGACGGCATCATAAACGTATACAGCGGTTCCATTTTCAATTATCATCTCTGCGCCAACTGCGATATTGGCCTGAACACCGGGCAGAAGCGCTGCGGTCTGGTTCACTGTCAGGTTGCTGCCTTCCGCCAGATTGATGGTCATGTTATTGGTGATAGGCAGAACATAGTTCTTGGAGTTGACAGTTGAACCCGCCAGCTTCAGGTTCAGGTTATTGATCTCCGCCTCGCCGTTGACGGTATAAATGATGCGGTCAGTCGAGCCGTCATACATTTTGGTCAGACTGCCGGAGACCACTTTGAACATACCGTCATCCCCGACAAAGGGAATCGCGGAATAATTAATGCGGCTGCTGGCAAAAACAGCAGCGTAAACGATCTCTTTTGCGCCCGGATAGAGCGTCAGCGCAGACTCGATATTCTGAACATAATACTGGCTGAACGGGAACACCTTATTGCTCATTCCAAGCGATGCGCTGCCGCCGCGGAAGTCCGTAATCTGATACCACTCGTATACCGTGCCGCCGGTGGCCACGGACACACTGCCCGCACCGGAGACGAAGCCCCATGCATACAAAGCGCCGCCATTCGCAACAGCGATCTGGCTCCCGCTCTCAAGCCAGATCTGACCGTAATTGCCGGTCATATAGCCCGCCGAGGAGCCAGCGCACGACCTATGCTGTCCGCCGACACTGAGTTCACCTTCGACAGTAAGCGTTACACCGCTTGACAGGGTCAGTCTTTTAAACTCATTATTTTTGGTTGACACTGAGCCGCCCGTCAACGCTGTAGGAGCATCCTTAAACAGCGTTTTTGCCGCGTCATGAGGTACCAGCAGAGTAACTCCGGACGGGATCGTGCAGTCCTCTGTCAGCGTCGCATTCTTGCTCAGAAGCGTGACTTTGGAAATACCGTGTTCCTTTGCGTAGGCGACTGCTTCGCCCAGATCTTCATATGTCTGCGTCCCTGCTTCGAACAGGTTTGCATCCTCAGAAAGGAACTTGGCAGTGATCGTGCAGTCACTTTCAACATTCAGAGTGAGCGTAGTGTCCGTTCCGAGATATTCCCCGGTCGTCACATTGTACCAGCCACGGAACTGATAACCCTCGTCGGGCTTTGCAGCCAGCTTATAGGCGTTCACTGCATTCTGGGTTTTGCTGTATTCCTCGGTAACAGCATCCCCATTCACAGTGTAAGAACCGTTTTCTGCGGGGAGGAAAGTTACGGTCGCTTCAACATTGGCAGACAGCGCAATATTGGTCAGCGTAATCTTGGTAGGTGCGCTGGTGCTGTTGGACTTGATGTATACATTTACCGTCCCGCCGGCGTCGATCTCTTTTGAGAATGTGCCACCCGCAGTAACAGCAGTTCCGTCCACCTTGATCGTGCCGCCCTGCTGGTCGATCGCATAGTCAAAGCTCAGCACCGCGGGGATACTGCGTTTGTTGGTAAGGGTAAGCGTGGAACTGTAATGCGTTGTTCCACAGCCGCTTGAGCTCTGGATCGAGCCGGTGACCGTCGTGCCGTTGGCCGACCAGGTATCTTCCTTGTCACCGCTAAAGCTCAGACCGACGTTGTCATTGGTCAGCCCCGTCACTTCGCCTGAACTGGCTGCGGATGCTGTTATGGTCACCGCCGGGACCATGCTCAGCAGCATGGCAGCCATCAGTATAAATGACAAGAAATTTTTGAGAATGCGTCGTGTCATTTGTTCAGTCCTCTTTTCTCAAATTTTTCCTTTTTGCTTATTTCAACATAAATACTTATGCCAATACATAGGGAAACCACAGCCCAGAAGTGGCTCAGATGAAACAGGGATGTGGTGTTCTGGTCACGGAAAAATTCCACAATAAAGCGGAACACGCCGTAGGCCATCACGTAGACCGGGTATGCCCTGCCGCCCGTCCGGCCGCGCCATATTTTAGGACACAGCAGGATCAGCAGCACCAGATAGAATATCAGTTCAGCCTCTCTCGTGGGAAACCGCACTCCGTTTACTCCCGGGATCGGCAGCCCCATACAGCATCCGGACAGAATACAGTTGATCCGGGCGCACATAAGCGTCACAACCATAACCGGGGTGAAAACATCGGCGACCTCTCCGAGCGGGCGCTTAAACAGCTTCGCTCCCAGGATATAGGTCAGGGGCATGAAGAACACCCCGCCAAACAGGCTCATAGCCCCCGCGTCGGCACCTTCAATGAACGCAAAGGCCTTTACGGAGAGAACGCCGATCAGGGTATGGGCAATTCCCAACAGTACTGCCGCCCACCATGACGTTCTCAGACGCTTGCGCAGAAGCTCCAGCCAGATGACGCTAAGCACCGTGCCGAGCGTCAGCAGAGAGATGAGCGGATGCTGGCTGACCCGAATCATCAATTGATCCACCGCGTCATTGCTCCTTTCCGATTATAAAAAGCTCAGCCGTCTTCACGGAAGCCATCCAACGCGCGGAGCTGTTCGATCAGGTCATTCACGCAGCCCTGCATGCTGTTTATCTGATAAACCTGATCCTCAGTCCATGAGCTCTCAGGCTCGATCACACCGATGTTCAGCCAAAGCTCCTGCATTGTGCCGTTCTCATCCGGTGCGCTGCCGAGCCGGTAGCCAACACCGCCGGTGCCGACAGAAAGCTCGAAAAGAAGAACTTCGTCCTTGCCTACGCTGCCGTAGAATTTTTCGGAATACAGGTCTCCGGATGAAGCGTCTTCCGTCCAAACGCGGCCGGCCCACTCCGTCGGGAACGTCAGCGTGCCTACCGGGGTCACGATCTCTCCGTTCGCTGTTTCAGCAACGGAGCTCTTGCCCATCGGGACGCCGTCATCCCTGCCGCTTCCGTTCAGCGCGAAAATCAGCACGACGGCAAGTGCGGCAATAACGATGACCGCTGCCACGATCAACCACTTCTTTTTCCCGCTCTTCTTTTCAGCGGTGCCGCTCTGTCCGATTTTTTCCTCCATGTGTAGATCCTCCCTTTTTCAAATGCTGAAGAACTTTCGAATCAACCGCCGGAATGCTTTATACGGCTGATGCCAAAATTCTTATATTTCAGCCCCGCCCGCCCTGTTCATTGCAATGCCGATGTGACGGGCAGAGAGATATGCAGCTGTTTATTTTACGCCTTGCTTTCTGATCACCGCTTCGACGGTCTGGAACAGTATCTTAATATCCCACAGGAGCCCGGCATTCTCCGCATAGGCAAGCTCCATTTCCTGCCGCTTTCCCGTTTCATAGGAAGCGTTGTTTCTGGCGTATGCCTGCCAGTATCCGGTCAGTCCGGGCTTCACAGACAGTAGAAGCTCCTGCTCCTCGCGCGTGTAGTGCTCCTCCAGTTCCTGCCGAAGAATGGGTCTTGGACCAACCATCGACATTTTCCCCGTAAGAAAGACATTGAACAGGATCTGCGGAAGCTCATCCATCGAGCTGCGCCGCAGCTTTGCACCAAAGCAGCGGCTGCCGTCGCCGGGCTTTTTCCAGCCGATCAGGCGCGGGTCATCATCCAGCTTATATTCTTTTTGATACTCCTGCAGCTGCCGCTCGTCCAGAACATCTCCCAGACGATCCGCCCCCTTTTTCATGGAGCGCAGCTTGATAAGCCTAAACTCCTGACCGTTTTGCCCCACGCGGGACTGGCCATAAAAAGGATTTCCACCATCCTTACACACGATCACTGCCGCAAGAATCCCCATTGGGATCAGCGACAGGATACCAAGCGGAAAGGACAGGAGAATATCAAACACTCGTTTTGCTGTGCGGTAGCCTCTCTTTTCCTCTGCGGCATAGGGCGCTGTGCGCACATCCGTCATCGTTCATCTCTACGCTTTCTTCATATACTTTTATGCTTCGAGCATAATTCCTGTATTCCTATATACACGTAAGCCGGGATCAGGAACAGCTCATCAAAAAACAGGATATCCAGTGCTATCCACGGAAGGATCGCACCGGCGGCCAGCATGGCTGTGCGTATCGCCTTCACGTCTGCCAGACGCTGACGGCCAATGATCTCCCGGTAAAGCCCCCATTGCCATGCCACGAGCAGGGTACCGCCAAAGATGCCGAACTGATAGACCAGCTGTATCAATGTGTTGTGCGAGGCTTTGGGCGCGATAAGTACATTTGTAAAGCCCTGCCCCAGAAGAAGGAGCCTTGGGCTATCAAAGATCGCGGTCAAGTATATCTTCCAAAGATCTGTGCGCCCAGTCGTGAGCTCGGATGCATTGTCTGCCCAGGAAAACCTCGTAAGAATCACGTCGATCTTATCCCGAAACAGGGAGGAGGACGCAACATAAACAAGAAACACCAGCAGGCCGAGAATCAGCGCCGCTTTCCTTGTGAGCTTCCCTTTGGTCTGGCATATCTCGATCACCCACAGGATCATCAGGAAGACCCAGATCAGGAAAAAGGACTTCGAGCCGGACAGGAAGCCGCAATACACGAGAACTGCTGCCAGAACCAGCAGGACAGCTGTTCTTGCCCGCCGCTGGCCATCAGCGACCAGAACGAGACAGCCGGCAATAGCAGCGGTTATATGCGCCGTATAGAAGTTCGGGTCACCGTAAAAGCCGCATCTGCGGGTGATCGACAGGTAAGAGTCCACCTTTATGTATTGGGCAATATTGGGATAACCGGCAAATCTCTCCGCCGTCAGTGCTGCGATGATAATTCCAATGGCAAAGGAAACTGTGAGCCAATAGAAATCATAGACTCGGTTTTCAAAATCCAGCATGGGGAACAGCACCAGCATCGCGAGAAACATCAGGTAGCTGTTTGTAAGGCGATAGCCGCTTATGATCTTGGCAAGCAGCGAAAGAACAGCAATCACCAGTGCGATAGAAACATAGTAGTTTTTGAGCTGGAATTTGTTTTTAACGATTTCAATGCACCCAACCATCAGCAGCGCCAATGTATAGAACGAAATGCTGTCGGGAGAAAAACGCAGAAGCGCTGTCCATGGCAGGTAGAATAAAAGCACCGGTAATTCATAGTTGTGAATGCAGGTGTATGCGATATGGAGCAAGAACAGTCCTAAGCAAAGGAAAACCAATATGCGATTTTTATGAATTTGCGCATAGCACAGGAGCACCACCTGAGCGCAGCAAAAAAGAAGGGCTTGTTTCCTCATATATTTCCCGCTGATACTACGTGAATATCACGCCTTGTTAGGTCCGCATTTTGATTACTTTTGCCGGTACACCCGCAGAAATAGAGAACGCTGGAACAGCCTGTGTCACGACCGCGCCGGCAGCAATAATGCACCCATTGCCAATATGTACCCCGGGCAGAATGGTCACATTATCTCCGATCCAGACATCGTCCCCGATCTGAACCGGCTTCTCAGGTTCAAAGCCTTGCTGCATCATGGGAATATCCGTCCGCGCATGGCAGTGATTGCGTGTGATGATCGTGCAGTTTTCTCCCATCATTACATATGCACCGATCTCGCAGGCGCCATGAATTCTGGCATTAAGCCCGATCCCGGAGTAATCTCCCAAGGATACCTTTGGAGAAAAATAAGCATGACGCTCAATATTCACATGCTTTCCGCAGTGGCTCAGCATCAGCCGGCCGCAAAAGCGTCTCAGCTGAGTCTGTCCGATCTTGAAGCCGGAATAGGACGCCGGGAGATGCTGCGCCACAGTATAATACAGCAGCGCTCCTATCTTTCGTTTTATTTTATGAGATGCTTCCACAGCTGACTCTCTCTTCTTTCACATACTCTCCGCCATGCGTGGTGTAGTCCCGTATGCCTCTTCTCATGCTCCGCAAAGCACCGATGAAGCTGCTTTCCTGCCATACCTTTTTGTGGCGCAGCAGGTAAATGAAGCTCCAGAAGAGCGCCAGACGCGGATACATGGCCCGGTACAGAGCGCCGCGGCCCATAAGGAACTTTTCATCATAGCCGCTGAACCATGAGGACGTGCTGTCGTCCACATCTGCCAAGGTAATGGGCACAGCGTATATCTTCAGTCCGGCTTTCAGACAGTCACGGAGAAACAGCGTGTCCTCACCGCAGGGATATTGGGCGCCACCGCCAAAAAGCAGGGAAAACGAAATATGATGCTGGAAAATGCTGGTACGCCGAACGGCTATTCTGGCTGCGCCGTAGCGCTCAAAATTATACCAGTGGATGCGCTTTGGCTTTGGGATCTGGTATCTGCGTTTCCTTGCGCCTATCGACTGGATATTGAACACAATAACATCGGCGTCGGGATGTTCCTGGAAAGCTCTCCCGATTTTTTCCACATAACCATCGCGGTAAACAAGATCATCGTCCGCGAACAAGCAGATGTCTCCGCGGGCGCGCATCAGCGCCGTATTTCGGCTCAGGCCGATGCCCAGCTCCTCGCAGCAGAGGAAGCGAATAAGGTGGTCGTCCTGTCGGAATTCCTGCCATTGGAACGGGCTGCCCTGATTGATCACAACCGCGTCGCTCTGAACGTGCATCCGGTCTAAAACGGAATCGTCATTCTGGCTCACGGTCGCGATCATGAGCTCGACGCTCAGCGGCTCTTCACGCTTTATCTTTTTATCGGATGCTTTCATAGAATACCTCTATTTTTTTTCCTTTTTGGTATCCCAGATACTCCGTATACGGGCGATCCACATCAACAAGGAAGTTATGCTCCTTGCATTTTCTGGCTTCTTCGCTGGGCAGGATCATATAGTCTCCATATAATCTGCTCAGCAGCGCGTCATAATGGGCGGAGACCGGGTAGCTGCGCCCCTCAAAGGGCATCATAACCGTCTCCTCCAGCCACGCACGGGGAAATACATTTTTCTGATACTTGGAACCGGCGGCAAAAAAGGTATGTACCATCTCTGTCTGAGGGTGCGCACGGTTCAGCACATACTCATGTATCTGCCGATTCACCACGTCCGGGATCAATGTGCTCATCCCCATTGCGGCTTTTTTCAGGGCACTGTCTGTCGCCATGCCGCGCTGCTGAAGGCCCTTTGCTATAACAGCCTTTGACGCGCAGAATTGCAGCTTGCGGCAAGCGCCGCAGTCTGACAGGTTGTCATAGGGGAAAATATCTATATAGATGCCCTGGTGCATCAGCGGGTCCTTTGGGACGAATTTCTCCATACAGGCGGTATCGTTCAGCCGAAGCTTTGAAAAGAACATCGGCCAATGCTCGGAGTATTCTCCCTGCACGAAGAAAGTCTCCGGCTCCAGTGTTTGCGGCGCGACTTTCAGAAAGCGCTCATACGCGGTTCTGGACATTATAATGTCAATATCATCATCCCATGGGATAAAGCCCTGATGCCGGACTGCACCAAGCAATGTCCCCGCATAAAGCTGAAAAGGAATATCATTCTGCTCGCATACATCCGCGAAAGCGTTCAGAAGTATTTTCAACGCATCCTGATGCTGCGTCAGACTCGATCCGGCAGAGGCTTTTTTCTCGCCGGTATCGTTATTGTGCATATGCGGTCAGTCTTTCCATTAAAAATAGTACTTTTTGATTCCGTTGATAGTATATTGGGTGAAGTAATACAGGCTTCTGAATATATTCATCCCCAAGAATTCCCGGTAGATCCGCCAGCGTGAGGCCGCCGCACGGAGCTTGTTGTAGGAACGGGATCCTTTTATCAGGCGGTAATGCGTCAAGACCTGCCTGTCTGCTGCGACCAGAACGGGTATTCTGAAAAGCTCCAGCCACAGGACATAGTCTTCATGCAGATAATCCCGATGAAACGGATGTTCTTTAAGCAGGGACGCTTCCACGCATACCGACGAGCACAGCACGAAGTTCTCTTTCAATATGGTCTGAAAGTCAATTACGCCTGGGACAAGATGGGGCCGCAGAAGCGGCTGACCGGCTTCGTCGATGAAATCATACGAGGCACAGGTAAACTGTGCTTTGGTTTTTTCCAGCAGCTCGATCTGCTGTTCCAGCTTGTTCTCAAGCCAGACATCATCGCTGTCAAGAAGAGCGATATAATCACCATCGGCCGCTTGAACGCCAGCATTTCTGGAAAAAGCGACGCCTTTGTTTTCCGGGTTTTCGATCACTCTGATACGCGAGTCTGCTTGTTCATAGCTCCTCACGATTGAAAGAGAATCGTCCTTTGAGCAATCTTCTATAATAATAAGTTCGTAATTCTGGTAGGTCTGCCGCAGCACAGAATCCACGGCATCCCGAATCGTGCCGGATGCATTGTAGACTGGCATTATGATGGAAACCTTTTTATTCAGCTCTCCCAAGTTCCTCTCCTATGCCTATATCATTTTAGCGCCGGACGACACCTTTGACTTGGGGACGATCGCCAATGTGGGGATTCCGGCTGATACTTCAATGTCCTGCGGTTTTCGCGGACGGTCATCAAATGTGAACTTCAGAAATATTACACATACAGCTAAGGCCGTCCCCAAAATAAAGCCCATGGCCGCAAAGCCTTTTTGCCCCATGCCGGAGCTTTCGCCGGGCGGGACCGCCGCCGAAAACAAGACCGGCTGCGGAATGTCCATCGCCGCAAACATAAACTCCCGGCCTGCCTGCGCATAGGCGTTTGCAGCTTCTGCTGCCGCATTGGGGTCTTCGCTGGTGTAGCTGATATACAGCACCCGGGTCCCCACCGGGTTGCTGACCTCCACCTGCTCAGGCCGGAGGAGCTGACTCTCCGAGCCTTGGAAATCCGCAGCGTTCTCCTGGACCTCCCAGGTCTTGAAAACTTCCTGATAGTCAACTGTCAGGAGAGTCCCGGTTCGGATAGACAGCAGCTTTAAATTGAGGGTTTCCTGCCCTGTAATATAGAGTTTGGCAGTCGCGGTATAGCGCGGCGGAACCATCATTTTGAAATAACACAGAGACAGGCCTGCTCCGAGAAGTGCCGCCAAAACTATATACGGGGCCTTTGAAAGCAGCAGAAGAAAGAACTCCCAAATCGAAAATTGCTTTTTCTGCCAAGCTCCATCTTTTTTTATGCCAAACTTATTTTGCGTTCTTCGAATGATCATAAAATGATTCGCTTTTCTCTGCACATTTTGCCGGATCACGAAATCAGGTGCCTGAACCCGTCGATTGCATCCGAGTTTGTAAACACCATCTGTTTCATACTTTCACGCTGGTCTCTCAGAATTTCGGGGTTTGCAAGAAGCCGCCCTAAGCCCTCCGTTATTCCCGCCTGCGTGTTATCGCAGACCCAGCCGTATCCCGGGCGGACGATCATTTCCTCTGCCGAGGAAGTCCTGGTCGACAGGACCGGCGTGCCGAGACTTGCCGCTTCGCCGATCACCATCGGCGCTGCCTCAGAAAAAGAGGGTATCAGCAGGACATCCACCGCTTTCAGATAGCCATACGGATCAGGCATCTCTCCTAAAAGAGTGACACTTGCTTCAAGCCCGAGCCGCTTCACCATCGCGGTGGCCTGCGGATACTCCACACCGGTTCCGATAATATAATAGTGCAATAGTTTTCCTGCTCTCTGCAAATCAGCTGCCGCCTGAATGCCACGGAGGACTCCTTTTTCCTTTCCGAATCGGGATAAGGTCAGAACATTCACTGCAGCCTTTGATAAAGCTAACGGGGTTTGAGCAGCATCATGCCGGAGCTGCGCATAATCATGGCAGTTGCGGACGACCTGAACCTTTTGTTCCAGCTCTGGGAATACCGCCGAAAATGCCTCCTTGCACCCGGCTGAACAGGCCGCAATCGCATCGAACTTTTGATAGATATCTGCGTTATATCGAGAACCGGCGTGTATTTTTTCATAGTCGCAGTGGAGAAAGCTGACTTTCTTTTCCGCTTCTGTACAATACAGAACGAACTCATTGCATCCGCCGTAAAACACGTGGTCATTTCCGCTGTGGAGATACGAAATGGCAACATCGTATCCTCTCAGCTTTTTCTGAAACGGGAACAGGAACCTGCATATCCATTTGCGGCCGGCTATGCGTGTAACTGCCGCGGAGAACGCCCTTGAAAGCCGCAACCGCAGCCCGGCAGCATCCTCCCGGGTCGCTCCCCAGCCGCGAAGCGCCTTGCACGCAGTGATAACCTGTACATTTTCCGGAACATCCCGCAGCAACTCTCCGCCTTTGTAAAAGAGGAGCAGAGTCACTTCATATTCGGAGGCAATCTCCTTCAGTAGGTTTACCAGCGCCTTTTGGACACCTCCAATATGCATGTTGTTGTTGACAATCAGGATACGCTTTCTTGGGGTATCCGTAGCACAGCCCTCCTCAATCAAGCTGATCCTCCGTGACGAACATTTTGAGTGCCTTAATGTTTTTCCTTTCCGTGAAAAATTGGAACGCCTCTGCCATTTTAGGTGGGCGGGTCGTCAAGTTGTGGGCATCTGTTGCCCAGATATCCACAATTTGGTTCTGAATAAGCCGGCGGGCGAGCAGAGACGCGGATAGTCTGCGCTCCAATGCGAAACCACAGTTCATCTGATAGCACACATCGTACTTTTCTTTTATGTCTTCCAAAAAAGACAGCTCCTGCCAGAACAGCCGGTAACGCTCCACATGGGCAATAACCGAAAGGAAGCCATGGCGGAACAGCTGACCGATTGCGTCTTCAAATGTATCCCGGTCAACCCTCTCCCAAAACTCCAGGAGAACATATTCGGAATCTCCCAGCGTCGGGAGCTTATGATCTAAAAGCATGGAAAGCATCATCGGCGTGTACCGGATCTCCGCCCCGGAGATAACGCGCAGCGTAAGATTTTCATCGGAGCAATATGCCTGAGCTTCTTTAAGCCGCTGCCAATATAGCTCAATATCAAAAGGACGCACGCCCGGCAGAGCATGAGATGTCGCCGCGACGATTCCGATGCCCTGCTCTGCATCTCTTTGCAGAAGAGCGATCATCTCCTTACGGCTCTTTGGACCGTCATCTATCCCCCAGAGGACATGCTGGTGCAAATCGACAAACCTATCCATGCTTCACTTTTTCTGAGTAGTTTTCTTGCTGCTGCGCACGCTGTATTGGTTTTTGTAATAATAAGTGTAGCGTTCGGACTTGTAGTAATATTTGCGGTTGCTGTACGCATCAAAATCTACATTGTTCAGAACCGCGCCCAATACCTTGCAGCCCGTTTTTTCGATCGCTGCCTTTACGTCGCCGATCTCCTGCTTCTTTCCTCGGTTATAAGAAACCACGATCAGCGCTCCGTCACAGTATTTCGCAATTTCCACTGCATCTACAATGACGCCTGCCGGTGGGGAATCCACCAGAACAACATCAAAGGTGCTTCGGAGCTGCTCCATAAGCTCAGGCATACGCTCGCTCGACAAAAGCTGCAGGGAACTGCTCACCTCGCGCCCGATAGGGATCATATAGGCGTTCGGAATGTTTGTTCCGTATAATATATCTTTCATCTGGCACATACCGGCCAAGTATTGAGCAAGGCCCATAGGTGCGCTGGTATCGAAACGGATACGAAACCGGCCAACGATTCCCGAGCGCCGTAAATCGGTATCCAGTAAAACTACGCGCTTATTGAGGCTGGCCAGTGTCCGCATCAGGTTCATAGAAACAAAGGACTTTCCCTCGACTGCATACCGGCTGGTTATCAGGATGGTTTTTATGTCTGTTCCACAGTAGAACAAGCTGGTTGACAGCGTATTGAACGCTTCATTTGCGGCGTACTCAAGAGTCGGGAATTTGGAAATTTCAAGTTGGTTCATGCTTCAGCCTCTTGCTCTTTTTGTATTCTGAGGTGTTGACGGTATAATTGCCAAAGTAGGAATATCCGCGCACTGTGAAATATCCTCCGGAGTCTTTGGTCGAGTATCAAGCAGCTCTTTCAATAAGATCACCAGAACTGCCAGCGCAGTTCCCACCAGCAAGCCGATCGCAACATAGCTTGTCCTGCTGATGCCTGTAGCCGTGCCGGGAACCAATGCCACAGAGAAAGTGCTGGGTTCCTCGGAATCCATTGTTTCGACAATGAATTTCTTCGCGGCCTTGGCATAGGAATTTGCCATCTTCGTAGCCAAGTTAGGGTCTGTGTTTTTGACGGTGATATAGAGAACGCGCGTGTCGGACGGGTTTGTTACCGTCAGCATCTCCTGCATGTCCTTATAGGTGTAGGGAAGGTTTAATTCCTCCCGCACCATCTCATGGACTTCCCAGGTCTGAAAGACCTCCTGATAATCCTTCGTCAAGTATGAGCCGATTTGAAGATCGGCAAGGATGGAGCTGCTGTCCTGCCCCATAATATAGAGCTTTGCAGTTGCCGCATACACGGGATCCATAATAAAGAACACATATGTTCCAACAAGAACAGCACACAGCACAGCGCTAAGAAGAATATACTTGAATTTGGATAAAACCAGATAGACAAGCTCAACTGAATCCTTGCCGCCCATGCCTGTACCGGAGGCATTCTCAGACCGCTGATTCGAGGCGATTGCTTTTTCCGCCATCATCAGGGAACGAGAAATAGCCTCGGCAAGCTTTTGTGTTTCACGCTCTGTTCTGCTCTCTTGGAAATCATTGTTTCTCTGTTCAGCCATTTAAGTATCCTTCCCATGGCAGACTCCCTCTGCCGTATCTGTTTTATCAGGTCAACGGCTCACTCAGCACAGCCAGCAGTGCAGGGTGCTCCTCCATGACCTCCAAACTGACCTGCGGGAAGGTAATATCAACATAGCCATCTTTCACTTCTGCGCGCAGTGCGACCCAGTCTAATTCATAGCCGTCGGTATTGGTACGATTTTCCCGCTCCAATCCAAGCATAGCTACGATGGTCTGGCCATCCTTAAACGGTGTTGCAAAGCTGAAGCGAACGAGCACATCTCCGTATGTGTGTTTATAGTTCACGCAATCCACGCTCAGGATTTCATAGGTGACCAGGCTATCCATATCAAACCCGTCGGGCAGAAGCAGCTGCGCCTCGCGCTGAGCTGTAAGCGGATAGAAGCTGATAAATGTTTTTTTCTCAGCCCGCTGCGAACGCATTTCCGCGACCTCTTTGTTAATGGCCTCGGTTTCCACTACATGGCTAACCTTAAAATCCTCCGGAAGCTTTGTTCCGCTTTCTCCAACAGGATCCTGAACAGTGACTGTATCTTCAGCCGTCTTACTGGGATATGTAATGATGATCTCCCCATCTTTATAGTGGATCACTCCGCCATGGGTCCCGATACGGTCTGTTAGAACAGAGAAGATGATGTCGTCGCCTTCCACCTTCTCCAAGAGTTCCGCGGGAAGCACGAATTCAATTTTCCCTACTTCCGTAACGGAAGCCTTGAGCGGCGTCCATTCGATCGCGTCAAGATCCTGATCGTCCTTGCACGCCTGGCGGTCTCCTATCATTACGATCACGAGACGGTTAGGGACATAGTCTGCGTCAATAATTACGGTTGCTTTAGCATCGCTGTTTTTATCCTCTGTCTTTTCAAGGAGGACCTGCATAAACTCCGTCATGTGCAGGATATCCACGCTGACTCCATTGGGCAGCAGCTCCTCCACCGCTTTCTGTACCTCTTCGTCAAAGTAGCGAACGGGCTTGCGCTGCTCTGTCTGTACAAAATTATAAATGTCAGACAGTGCGTTGCTTGTCAGTTTATCTGGTTCCTCCACCGTGACGTCATAGGTTTTCTCGTTCTTTACATCTTCAAACGACAGAACGAAATCCTGCGTCGGCATACCGGGGACATCGGTATAGCGAATGTCGTTGGGCTCAGCCAGAATCTCTGAGGAAAATTCATAGTTATCCTCCAGAGTCGTCTGCTCCTCAGATTTTGAGGAGAGCGTCTGCACACCCGTCTGCGTCTGCGGCATTGCCGCACCGTCCATACTCTGCGCTGTTTTCCCCGCGCACCCGGAAAGTGCTGCGACGAGAACAAGCCCGGCTGTCAGCAAAGCAATAATTTTTTTCATTTAAATATCCTCCTTACATTGAGTCGAATCATTCAAAAAATGTATCTAAAATGAATGTGTTTAATGATTGCCCGTCTGGATAAAATTCTACAAAGCCATCGTCTCCAATGCTGTGAGTTCCGGCCAATGTCAAAATATCGCCGCAGGTATACCGGCTATATTTATATACTTCGTTGATAAGGACGCCTCGTTCCATATCTGTTGTCAGTTCCCCGCTCATCGAATCGTAGAGATTTCCAATGAAGTCCAAATCTGACGACGTGCGCTCCAGAAACAAAGAAAGGGCTTCATCCATGTACAACCGCTGACGCCTCATTCTCATGGCATTTGTGCCGTCAGACACATCACGGCGATTGCGGACGAATATTTCTGCCTGCTTTCCCTGAAGGCGGATCGTTTTGCCTTTGACCATTTCAGGATCAAGCTGAGAAAAGTCATCTTCCAGCGTCACAGTCACGCCTCCCAGCGCATCATTGAATGTGGAAATGCCGTCCAAATACATCGCCACATAGTAGTCGATAGGGATGCCCGCCAACAGATCCGTTACGGCTTTTTCTGTGTTTTTGCTTCCCTCCGCGATGTCACTTCCATAGGCCTGAGCCAAACAAAGCTGCATCACTCTGCTTCCGGCCGGATCGCCAAAAGGACCGTATATCGGTACGTCTGTCATCGTGTCGCGGTCAATATGGATTGGGGTAATACTCTTCTCCTGTTTATCAATACAGAGCAGCATCACGAAGTCCGCCTGGCTTCCATATCTTCCGTCTGAATACTGCGTGTCGCTTCTGGAGTCAATACCCAGCAGCAGAATGTTGACCAGCTGTTTTTCGCGGTATTCGTAAACCTTTCCTTTATAATTTATGGAATACTTGGCTGAAAAACGCTCAGTCAAATCTCCGTAACCGCTGCTGTCATTATCTGGGGAAAGACCCCGGTCGATATGGTGGGCGGCCAGCAGGATCGCGCAGTATATTAAAACGATGCCCGTTACGATCCAAAGCAGTCGTTTTTTCTTGTTGGTGTGGTGTTTCATTTTGACAAATCCACCTTTTCTCAATTCGAGAGCTGCTCCTTTGTGCAAGCAGAAACAGCACCATCATCAGCCAAATTACGTGCTTTCTATATGTAAAACAGAGGCTTTACTTTTATAACGGTCTTCTATTTCGTAGGGCTGCATCAGACGCTGTAAGTGATACTGCAGCAGTCCTGATACCCTCATCTTTATATATATATATATATATATATGGATAGTATACTGCGCTGTACCAGCTCTGTCAATACAGATTTCCCTGCTTTCCATATAATATCAGCGGAGCAGCATTGCTTAAAGCGTCTCCGAAAAGTTAGACAAATAATTAAGGTGCAAATTGTTCAAGTTGCCGAGAGGACTTGTTGCCCGTGAATAGCAAGCAGCAAACCATTTAGTCCTGCTTTGACCCTGTTGGTTTAATCCAACAAGTGCAGAAAAAGTCCTGAAACCTTACGGTTTCAGGACTTTTTCTGCCTGTCAAAGAAGTCTCGCAAATATGCGAGCTATTTGGTATAATAGGGGAAAAAGAGAACAGGCGGGGGAAGAAGAATGGAA
>ERZ827043.122-NODE-122-length-95142-cov-24.116420_pt1 | contig 95142 bp, 85 predicted proteins | sample MGYA00519923_ERZ827043 | MGnify/ENA primary metagenome ERZ827043 (study PRJEB31778, sample SAMEA3449251) | human gut metagenome | biome: human gut; feature: human-associated habitat; material: faeces | place: United Kingdom | collected 2010/2012 ... | reverse complement strand
ATCCGCCACTGGCGGCGCTCGGCTCCGCACCCCCTACCCCTCCCCCGTGGCGGGGGAGGGGCCGTCTGGGCAAATAACTGCTTGTTCAAATTTTAGGCTCGGCAGCGTGACTCTCTGCGGTACTACCACTCGGCAAAACATAGTCCCGCACCCGCGCACCGCGACCCCCTCACCCCAAAATTTGCACAATAAATCCCAGTAGCAATTCCCCAACAAAATCCACTATTTATGCGATCTTTGCCCAGTATTTCCCCATATTGTAAATTTTCCATTAAAAAAAGTGAAATATTAACCTTTCACATGCAAAAAAGGGGCGATTTGCAGGGATTAGTGAAAGGACTTTTTCTCACCGGCAAAAATCTTTTCGTGTCGGCTTCTCTCCCCGACCAAATAAATCGAGAGCCTTTCGGCCCCACCGGTCAAACAGGGGCGCCGGTTAAAACTTATTTCTTCAGCAGACCTCATCGGGCAATTTGGGGGTCTGCCTTAAGCGGGAACCTGCCTCCCACCGTACCTTGAAAATTGAATACACGGATAAATCCTCCATTTCTGCCCATAATATCCGCAAATGCCGGAAAAGGAGCGATGATTATGGCAATGACCCCCAAGGAGTACGACAAGATGCTCAAGGAGAGCTCTCCCCCGACCCGCAGCGGCCGCAGCCTGCCGATGGCTTTTGTGGTCGGCGGACTCATCTGTGTGGTGGGACAGGCCCTTACCCAGTGCTACCTCAGCCTTGGCCTGGGGCGGGAGGAAGCCGGGGCCTGGTGCTCGGTCACCCTCATCTTTCTCTCGGTTTTAACGACCGGATTGGGCTGGTACCAGCGGCTGGCCAAGTACGCCGGGGCCGGTACTTTGGTACCCATCACCGGCTTTGCCAATGCCATGTCCTCCCCCGCCATAGAGTTCAAAAGCGAGGGGATGGTGCTGGGCCTTGCCGCCAAGCTGTTTGTAATTGCCGGGCCGGTTATTGTTTACGGCACAGTGGCCAGCGTGCTTTACGGGCTGGTGCTGGTTATTTTCGGTATGGGGTAGACCCGGTGCCGGGCGCGGGATACGGGCGGCCCCGCCCCGGCCGCAGGCCGGGGGAAGCCGCCCCCCGAAAGGGGGCCGGCTATGGGGCGCTGCGCGCCCCTGCGGGGCCGCCCGGTAAACCCGTGGTAAGCAGAAAAGCGAAAATGGGAGGAAAACCAATGGCAAGACGAATGGGTGCCGGGACCATCCGGCTGGAGAGAGCATCCGCGATAGCGGCAGTGGCGGCAGTGGGCAGCCGCCTGGAGCAGGAGGGCCCGCTGGGCGCGGAATTTGACCGGACGGTGGAGGACAGCAGCTTTGGCGAAAAGAGCTGGGAAAAGGCCGAAACCAAAATGCAGCAGCTGGCCATGGAATTGGCGCTGCAAAAGGGGCAGACGGCCCCGGAGCAGGTGGATGTGGTGCTGGGAGGAGATCTCCTCAACCAGTGCATAGCCTCGGCTTATGCCGTCCGGGAGCTGGAAAGACCGTTTTTAGGGCTGTACGGGGCGTGCAGCACCATGGCAGAAAGTTTAACACTGGCGGCGCTTTTGGTGGAAAGCGGCGCCGCGGAGAAGGCTCTGGCGGTTACCTCCTCCCATTTCTGCTCCAGCGAGCGGCAGTTCCGCTTTCCCCTCAATTACGGCGGGGTGAGGACCCCGACGGCCCAGCATACCGCTACGGCCTCCGGGGCGGCCTTGGTTGGAAAGCAGGGGAGCATTCACATCGAGGAAGTCTGCATTGGCCGGGTGGTGGACCTGGGGGTCACCGACCTGAATAACATGGGGGCTGCCATGGCCCCCGCCGCCTGGGATACCCTGCGGCAGTACTTTGCCGATACCGGCACCGGCCCCGCTGACTATGATAAGATCATCACCGGGGACCTGGCGCAGGTGGGCAGCGACCTGCTGGTGCGGCTGGCAGCGGAAGAGGGCTGCGACCTGCGGCCGCGCTATACCGACTGCGGGCTGATGCTGTATGACCGGGAGGGCCAAAAGGTGGATGCCGGGGCCTCCGGATGCGGGTGCAGCGCCGCGGTGATGTGCGCGCATTTTTTGCCGGCGATGCAGCGCGGGGAGTACAAAAATATTCTGTTTATGGCCACCGGGGCGCTGATGTCCCCCACGGCGTGCCAGCAGGGGGAATCCATCCCGGGGGTGGCGCACCTGCTGCACCTGACGGCGGCCGGAGAACCGTTATCTTAAAGTTCCGCCAAAGGAGGACAAGAACAATGCAAGCTATTTTGCCGTATTTATACGCATTTCTGGTGGGCGGGGCGTTCTGCCTTATCGGGCAGGTGCTCATTGACCGCACCAAGCTGACCCCGGCTCGGATCCTTTCCGGCTATGTGGTGGCCGGGGTGCTGCTGGGGGCGCTGGGTTGGTACCAGCCTCTGATCGATTTTGCCGGGGCAGGGGCAACGGTGCCGCTGACCGGCTTTGGCAGTCTGCTGGCCCGCGGGGTGAAGGAAGCGGTGGCCGAGCAGGGCCTGCTGGGAGCGCTGGTGGGCGGACTGCAAAAGGGGGCGGCCGGTATTGCGGCGGCCATCCTCTTCTCGGTGCTGGCGGCGCTGATTTTCCGCTCCAAGGACCAGTGCTGAGGGGTGAGCTGGCGGGGAGGCGGAGCCGCCCGCCTGGGGCGGGAGCCGCAAGCGCAGCTTGCGGGTTTCAGCGCAGCCGAAACGCTCGGCCGCCGGGCCCTGAAGGCTGCAGGGAGGAGCGGAGAGAGCGGGCAGGGAGCCGGGCGGAAGCCGGGGATGAGCGGCCGGAGGAAAGCTGGCGGAGGGCGGGCCCTGCGGGCCGCTGGCCCCTTGTAGAAGCCCGATAATTTGTTAGCTTTCCACAAGAAAACGATACGGGATTTGACAAAGTGGCGAAAACCCTGTATAATGCAACCCGAACTTGATCCAAAGGAGAAATTTGATGAGTAAATTTAAGCTCGGCGCATGGTTCCATCGCGCCGGGAAGCTGCTGCGGGGTCGGACATTTACCGCAGCGGGGCTGGCAGTGGCGGTTGGTTTGTCGCTGTGGGCTGTGGCCGAAAATGTCAAGATTCTTTACATTGCCGACGGGGCGGAGACCGGTGTGACCCTGGCGCTGCGCAGCGATCCCACCGAGCAGGCGCTTTCCCGTGCCGGAATCACACTGAAGGAAAACGATACCGTTACCACCCGGGAGACCGCCCTGGTTTACAGCCGGGTCAGCATCAGCCGCGGGGTTTCGGTTACGCTGGTGGCCGACGGCCGCGAGACCCCCTGCACCGTGACCGGCGGCACCGTAGCGGAGCTGCTGGAGCAGAACAGCATCACGCTGGGGGAAAACGACTATTGCGATAAGGAACTTTCCGCCCTGCTGGAGGATGGCGATGTCATTACCGTGCGGCGGGTGGAAAAGAAGGTAGTAAAGGAGCAGGTGGCGATCCCCTGCGACACCGTCTATAAATCCAGCAGCCTGCTGCGCAATGGCCGCAGTATGCTGATCACCGAAGGGACCAACGGACTGGCCGAAAACACCTACGAGGAGCTGTGGAGCGGGGATACTCTGGTTTCCCGGGTGCTGGTGAGCACCAAGGAGGTGACGGCCCCCCGCAGCGCCCTGGTGATAGAAGGCCAGCGAGGCGCGGCGATCTCCCGGCTGGACTGGAGCGACCAATACCCGCTGGACGCCAATGGCATCCCGGTGAGCTATGAGAAGGTAAAAACCGGCCAAAAGGCGACCGGCTATTCCGCCGGAGAGAACAGCTACGGCAGCAGCGGCGGGTACTGCTATTACGGCACCATTGCCGTGAACCCCAAAGAGTATCCCTATGGTACCAAGCTGTATATCCGCAGCAGCGATGGCAGCTTTGTGTACGGCTACGCGCTGGCCAGTGATACCGGTGGATTTATCTCCGGCGAGGTGGGAGTGGATGTGGATCTGTTCTATGAGACCTACCGGGAAAGTGCCCTGAACAGCCTGCGCACGGTGGATATTTATGTGCTGGAGTGGGGCAACGGGACGCTGTACTACTAAGGGAGCACCCCAAAACAATAAAACAAGCATCAAGTTTACCGCCCGGGGCCAAAAAGCACCGGGCGGGGTTTTTATGGTTGGATATAGTGGGTGCGGGCTTTTGCAAAGGCATAATCTGTACGGCTACCGCCGGGGTGGCACTTTTGGATCGCCTCGTCGGGCGCAACCTCCGCTTAAGTCGAGCTGACCCTACGCCTTGGTTCGGGCAGCCCTCCCCGCTGCGGTACGCCCTCCTCTCCCCACAAGGTCTTACGACCTTGCGGGGGCCCCAATTCAAAAGCGACTTGGGGTAAACCCCAAGACCCCGACGCACCGGAACGCCCGTCCGGAAGGTCTAACGACCTCCCGGAGCGTAGGCTAAACGGTGCTTATAAGGTGCAGCGGGCGCATCTGCCCCATCCGCCTTGCGGTGCCCGAAAAAATCTTCGCGCTGCTCGCTTGCTCGATTTTTTCGACCGCTACGGGTGCTCCGCCTCGCTGCATCCGCCACTGGCGGCGCTCGGCTCCGCACCCCCTACCCCTCCCCCGTGGCGGGGAAGGGGCCGTCTGGGCAAATAGCTGCTTGTTCAACCCATAGGCTCGACAGCGTGACTTCCTGCAATCGGTTTGCAGGAACCAAATTAAAATGCGCCTGCGGCTCCTTATCAGCGTCGTCTAATCCCGCTCCGGGAATGCGCAGCGTTTCCGGGCGGGAGGGCTCCGACGCGTAGGGGGTCTCGGGGTCCTCCCCGAGTGACTTTTGGTTACTTTTCTTCACAGAAAAGTAACCCCTCGCCGGGCAGGCGTACAGTCTGTCACCCTGCGGTGACTCTGCGACGCCGACAGGCGAGAAGAAATTATTACCTTTTGCCAGCAACCCCTCAGTCAGCCTGCGGCTGACAGCTCCCCTTACACAGGGGAGCCCTTGGGTTGGCGCGCGCCCGCCCTCTACACAGGGGAGCCTGCGGGGTGGGGTGACGGCTGGCTGGTTGTTGGAATATCACATAACTGTTATAACATTATCCAAAAACGATATGTCGAAAAAAAGATTTTTCTGTGTAACTCACAATTGAATGTTACATATGCTAAGTCTATAATTTTTATATACATATTGCACAAAGGATGAGATTAAATTGTTAAGTAGTAAACAAAAATTTGAGCTATTATATCGAACCTGTGCGATTGCTACCCGCAAGATACTGGTAGTGCAGCTGCGGGGTGAACACTACCGCGATGAAACAAGAATGCCTGATTACATGAAAATGTATTGTGATTTATTCCAAGAAACAACATACATTCGGCGGATGCTGATAAACGCCCTGCTGGAAACCCAGGATAAAGAGAACCATTTATGAACCGGCGAGGCGGGGAAATGGTTCTCTTTTCTTGCGCTGCCGCTAAATTCTGTAAAAAATAATGAACCTGCTGTAAAGATTTTGGCAGTTTGGTAGACAAGCGCGGCAAAACCCGCTATAATAGGGAACGATATTACGCCGCCGAAAACGGACGGCCGTTAATTTGGAGGAAGCGAAATGAATAAGTTTGTAAAAGTACTGGCCATGCTGATGGCGCTGATGCTGTGCGTGGGCCTGACCGCCTGCAGCAGCAAGCAGGGCAACGGCGACGCCGCCGTAAACTACAGCCTGGGGCTGACCACTGACGGCCGGTTTGATGGCATTACCGCCAAGGACTATGTGACGCTGGGCCAGTATACCGGCATCCAGTATGACGAGAGCGCTGTGACCGTAAAGGAAGAGGACATCCAGAAGAAGATCGATTCCATTATGTCCAGCCACACCTATAAGGAAGAGATTACCGACCGCGAGGTAGCGGATGGCGATACCATCAACATCGACTATGTGGGCAAGGTGGACGGTGTGGAATTTGAGGGCGGCAGCACCAATGGTGCCGGCACCGAGGTGACCATCGGTGTGACCAGCTACATTGACAACTTCCTGGAGCAGCTCATCGGCCACAAGCCCGGCGAGACCTTCGATATCGAAGTGACCTTCCCCGACCCCTATGAGCGCAACACCGAGCTTTCCGGCAAGGATGCCGTCTTTACTGTGACCATCAACAAGATCATTGTGACCCACACCTATGAGCTGACCGATGACTTTGTAAAGGATAACCTGAAGGACGACTATGGCTATACCTCCGTAGAGAACATGCGTCAGACCATTGCCAAGGACCTGCGCGACAGCCAGGTTTATGACGCCATGATGGAAACCATACTGAAAAACTGCCCCGTAAGCGAAGTGCCCCAAAAGCTGGTGGATAACGAGATCACCATTGTGATCAAGCAGCTGAAGTTCTCCGCCTTGCAGTACAGCATGGAGCTTTCTACCCTGCTGAACTACTACTACGGTGTGGAGAGCGAGGAGGCCTTCCGCACCAAGTATGAGGAGAACATCCGCGAGACCATCTCCCAGTACATGGTGATGATGGCCATTGCTGAGGACATGAACCTCTTTGCCACCGAGGACGATGTGAAGGAGTACTTTAAGACCGAGATGGATACCGAGGATTACTCCGAATATGTTGCCCAGTACGGCTACGGCTACATTTACCGCGCCGTGACCTTCAACAATGTGGGCCAGTACCTGCAGGAGCAGAACCCCGCCCCCGCTTACACCGATATCAGCGAGATCATTGTGCCCGCTGCGACCGATGATACCACCGCAGAGGAGAACACCGAGACTCCCGCCGCGTAAGCAAGCCTATAATAAAAAGAAAGCCGCTGTGCCGAAAGGCATGGCGGTTTTGCTTTTTCCATATGAGGAAAAGTGGGCAAAAGACTTTTTAGGTCAAAATGGTGGTCGCCTGTCGGCGTTGCGGAGTCACCGGAGGGTGACTCCGCGACGCCGAAGGCGAGATAAAATTATTACCTTTTGCCAGCAACCCCTCAGTCAGCCTTGCGGCTGCCAGCTCCCCTTGCACAGGGGAGCTGTGGGCCGCGGGGACATAAAAATATACACCTTGTAAAAAAGTCGGCCGTCATTCCGGCTTTTCACACTTTCCACAAAGTTTTCCACAGAGCGGTAAACACTTGCAAACCTGCCGGTTTTAGGGTAAAATATAGGTGGAATAATATCTTACCCGAAAAGAGGTTTGGAGCAATGGCGATTACTTTACGGGAACAGTATTTGGAGGGGTTTGTTTCCTCCCACGAAATGGACTGCATGGCCCCCCAGGTGGCGGCGGCTGTTCGTCAGCTGCGGCAGCACACCGGTGCCGGCAGCGACTTCCACGGCTGGCTCAGCCTGCCCCGTGACTTTGATAAAGAGGAGCTGGCGCGCATCCACGCGGCGGCGGAAAAGATCCGGGAGGATACCGATGTGCTTATTGTCATCGGTATCGGCGGCAGCTACCTGGGTGCCCGCAGCGCCATCGAGCTGCTGCGCAGCCCCTTCTATAATGCCCTGGGCAAGGATGGCCCCGCCATCTATTTTGCCGGGTGCAATCTTTCCGGCAGCTACCTGGATGAGATCCTGGCGCTGTGCGAGGGCAAACGGGTTTCCCTCAATGTGATTTCCAAATCCGGCACCACCACCGAGCCGGCGCTGGCCTTCCGCGTGCTGCGCGGCATGATGGAGCGGCGCTACGGCAAGGAGGCGGCGGGGCGCATCTACTGCACCACCGACCGCGCCCGCGGCACCCTAAAATCCCTGGCCGACCGGGAGGGCTGGCAGACCTTTGTCATTCCCGATGATGTGGGCGGACGGTATTCCGTTCTGACCGCAGTGGGGCTTTTACCGATGGCAGTTGCCGGGATCAATATTGATGCGGTGCTGCACGGCGCCGAAAAGGCGATGACCGAGCTGGATAACGACGACTTTTCCCATAACCCCTGCTACCGCTATGCCGCCCTGCGCAATATCCTGCTGCGGCGGGGCAAGGGGATCGAGATTTATGCAAGCTACGAGCCGCGCTTTACCCAGATGGGCGAGTGGCTGAAGCAGCTGTACGGCGAAAGCGAGGGCAAGGACGGCAAGGGGCTTTTCCCGGCCTCGGTCGCCTTTACCACCGATCTTCATTCGATGGGGCAGTTTATACAGGATGGCAGCCGCAACCTGTTTGAAACGGTCATTGATTTTATCACCCCCGCCGCCGACCTGACGGTGGAGGAGGACCCCGAAAACCTGGATGGGCTGAATTTCCTTTCCGGCATGGCGATGCGGCAGATCAACCGGCGGGCGATGCAGGGGACTATCCTGGCGCACACCCGCGGCGGCGTTCCCAACCTCGTTCTGGAGGTCCCGGCCATCAATGAGGAGGAGTACGGCTACATGGTGTACTTCTTCATGCTGGCCTGCGGTATCAGCGGCTACCTGCTGGGGGTCAACCCCTTTGACCAGCCCGGCGTGGAGGCCTACAAGAAGAACATGTTTGCCCTGCTGGGCAAGCCCGGCTATGAGGACCTGCGGCAGGAGCTTTTGGAAAAGCTGGGAGAATAAATTTTATCAACTCTGGGCGACGCCCATGGAAGAATAGTCTGCAACCACCAAATTCCAAGGAGGATCATAAGTATGATACAGTTAATCGTAGGACACAAGGGCAGTGGTAAGACCAAGGCCATAGTGGAAATGGCCAACAAAGCCGTAAAGGAGAGCAAGGGTTATGTTGTCGTCATCGAAAAGGATGTCCGCCTGACCTATGAGATCAGCAGTGCTGCACGCCTGGTTTATTCCGATGAATACGCCATTGCGGGCTATGACGCTGTTTATGGCTTCATCACCGGGCTGCTGGCCGGCAACTATGATATCACCCACATTTACATCGACCCCGTCTTTAAGATGTGCGGACGCGATTTTGAGGCCTTTACCCAGATGGTAAACAAGCTGGATAGCCTGCGGGCCACCCAGGATGTTCAGATCGTCTTCACCCTTTCCTGCGAGCCGGAGGACCTTCCCTATCACCTGCGGGATATGATGATCGAGAACTGGTAAGCGGCATTTTTCCGATCTTATGAGGCTGTAAGAGGGGCGGCGCCCGGGAGGAACGAGTTTTCCCGGGCTGTCGGCCCTTGCTTTTTTAGGAAAGGAGTACTCTATGAAACATCGCATCATTGCAGCGGCTGTACTGGCCGCCGTTCTGTGCCTTGCGCTGCTGGCCGCCTGCGGCAGCGGGGAGCCCACCCTGAAAGACTTTGAGGCTATTAAAGAGGGAACGCCCCGCAGTGAGGTGCTGGAACAATTCGGGGAACCGGACAGCGGCCTTTCCGGACTCTTCGGGGATATTTACAACTGCGGGGATCAGGTGGTCGTCATTTACTATGAAGTCGACTACGGCAGCGATGCCGCAACAGTAAGCAAGGTCACCATCACCAAGCGGCAGAGTCCAAACGGCTGATTTTTCATTCCCTGCACCAAGAAAGGATACCCATGACCTTCCAATACTTTTTCTTTGATACCGTGGCGGGATATTTTTCGCAGGCGCTGCCCTTTGCGCTGGCGGCCGGGGTGTGGTATGCCCTGCGGCTGCACAAAAAAGAGCCCGCGCTGCCCGGCGGGCGGGTGCTGCTGCGTTCGCTGTTCCCGTGCTATTTCGCGGGGCTGCTGGTCTTTACCATCTTTCTGTACCCCGTTTCCGATTTCTACTATCTGCTGTTCTACGGCAGGCCCTCCCAGGGCGGGCTGCCGTGGTTTGTGATGGATTACGATTTTTCCTTTGACTTCTTCCGGAATTTCACAACGGAAAACCGTGATAATATCCTGCTGTTTTTGCCATTTGGGCTTTTATACCCGCTGTACCGGCCGCAGGCAAACTGGGGCCGCACGGTGCTGGCTGGGCTGTGCGCCACCATTGCCATTGAGCTGATCCAGCCCATAGTGGGGCGCAGCTTTGATGTGGATGACATCCTGATGAACCTTTTTGGCACAGTCATTTCCGCCGCCCTGTTTTTCCTGCTGCGGGCGATATTCTGCCCCAAAAGGAAGCAGGCATAGCCCCTGCACCCATTCCCCTCCGGCCGCATAGGATGGCGTAGCAACGAAAGGGAAGGGGGAGAGGCCATGTACCGCAGGCGTTCTCCCCGCCGGGGCGACTGCCCCCTGGCGCTGTGCTGCATGGCCTTTGGGCTGGGGGTGCTGCTGGCCCTGTGCGGCGAGCTGCGCACCGCGCTGGTCTTTGCGGCCATCGGTTTGGTGATCCTTGGCTTTCGCTGCCGCCGTTAGCTGCTGTCACTTGCCAAAAGGAGGAGTAACTGTATGAAGGTTGTAGTTTACCGCAGCCCACGCCTGCTTTCCGGTCTGCTCCGGGCGCTGTTCCACATCCGCCGGGAACCGGAGCTGCCCTGACCCCCGCCCCCTCAGCGGGGGCTTTTTATTTTGATTTATCTCAGCTCCAGCAGCTTTCGCACTTCCTCCATTCGGGCAAAAAGCCTAAAGTACAGCATTCGGTAATCCGGTGTATCACTTTGCAGGCAGGCTTCTTCACACTCCTGCTGTGCCGCGATGATTTTATCCTGTATCATCATAATTTGGATGCATTCCTCTTTTCCCACTTTGAGCATCTCCTTTCACAAATCACTTTAGAACAATATGTTCATTTTATAAATAGAACAATTTATTCACCCCTATACTGTCCCTGGGGTGATCGTAATGATAAAATACCAAAGGATCCGCGACCTGCGGGAAGATGCTGATCTGACCCAGCAGCAGGTGGGTGCGGCCATCAATGTGCCGCAGCGCACCTATGCCTATTACGAAAGTGGCGGCCGGATGCTGCCACCACAGGTGCTTTGCGCCTTGGCCGATTTTTACAATGTCAGCGTGGATTACCTGCTGGGCCGCACCGATAAAAAAGAGGTCAATCGGTAACATTGAAAACCGAAACCAGCTATGTATTCCCCACAGTCCTCCACATTTACGGAACGGCTGTGGGGAAAGTTTTTAAGTTCATTACCTTCGTTTGACAAGGACGCACATGCTTTTCGGTGGTAGCTTTCTGCTGCCGATTTGCAATTACCCCACATATAATGCGCCGCAGGCACCTTGAGAGCGTATCTGCGGCGCTGCACGGACGATGCTTCGCATCGTTCGTATCCTGCCGCAGTTTAGCGGCAAGGTGGTCTTGGGGCACAGCCCCAAGTGTGTTTTGGTATGGGGTCCCCGGCGGGACGCAAGGCCCGCTGGGGAAAGGAGGAGCGGCGGAGCGTTGGAGGGTTGCCTATCCCATAGGGATAGCGACCCGACATGGAGCAAAGCCCGCGACGACGCACACGAGTAAAAGGAACGCCCCGGCGGCGAGCCGTACAGGCTGTCGCCTTCCGGTGACTCCGCGACGCCGAAGGCGCTCACAAACTACCCCCAAAAAAACTTATATTCCCAGTAATTATCGTTCTAATAAATCCATATTTTATGCGAATCCAACCCAATATTTCCCCATAATGTAAACTTTCCATTAAAAAAAGTGAAATATTAACCTCCCATATGCAAAAAAGAGTCGATTTTGCCGTATTAGTGAAAGGCCTTTTACGCGCCCAATAAAATACGGCCGGCCCCCCGGTGAAGCGCGGGGAACCAGCCGCAGCCGGATCCGTCAGAAAATGCGGACCCGGTACGCACCTTGAAAATTGAATATTCGCTCCCTTAGCCCAGCAGCGCCGCCAGCTCCTCCCGGATGCCGGCTTCACTCTGCTGCATCGCCGTCAGCGTCTTTTGGATCAGGGTATCCAGCTCCCAGCCCAGCAGCTCAGCCCCGTCCTTGATGACCTCCCGGCTGCACCCCGCCGCGAACTTCTTGTCCTTGAATTTCTTCTTGACGCTGGAAAGCTCCATGTCCGTGGTGCTTTTACTCGGGCGCATCAGCGCGGCCGCGCCAATAAGACCCGTCAGCTCATCACAGGCGAAAAGCACCTTTTCCATCTCCTTTTCGGGGGCCACATCGGTGCATATTTTGTGGCCGTGGCTGCATATGGCATGGATCATCTCCTCACCCACCCCGGCCGGACGCAGCAGCTCCGGGGCTTTTACACAGTGCTGTTCGGGCCATTTCTCAAAGTCGATATCATGCAGCAGGCCGCACATGGCCCAAAAATCGGCTTCTTTGCCATAGCCCAGGTCGTTGGCAAACCAGCGCATTACCGCCTCCACAGTCAGTGCGTGCCGGATGTGGAAGGGCTCCTGATTGTACTGCCGCAGCAGGGCCAGGGCCGCTTCGCGGGAGATCATTTTTTCCATTTTTCATCGTCCTTTCGGTAGGGGATCACGGCAGCCTTCCGGCCACTTTGCCACAGTGTAGCACAAAAGTGTTTTCCCCGCAAGTCCCGCTTTCGCCGGATGGGAGCCCGCGCAGATTTAGCGGGCATTTCTGCCGTCCAAAGCGCCGCCGGGCTTTACGGCGGGCCCCGCTGAACGATGGGAAAGAGACCGCTGCGGGGGCAGGGATATAGGCGTTGCCGGCGTAGGAAAGAACGGGATGAGGGGTTCACGGCGGCCGATCATTTGCGCGGCGGAATGGCGCGTTGAGCTTTTGGATGCCGCAAAGTGAGGAGGCCTTCGTCAAATACTTGACAATCTCCCTCGATGGGTGTAGTATCGGTGAGTATTGCGAGGAAAAACGAGGGAAAAGAGGAACATTGTCCCATGAGATCACGATACGAAACAGCCCGGCGCATCCTTGTCTTTTGGACGCTTTTTATCGGCATCGGCGCCGTGGGCGGCGCTGCCATGATACTCTTGGACCCCTCCGGAAAAACCATGGGGATGGATGGCATGCTGCCCTACTTCCAGGTACTGCCCTTTGCGGAGGTAGTATTCCAGGATCTGGCCTTTTCCGGCATCGCCCTGTTCATCGTCAATGGTCTCACCAACCTGGCCGCCGCCGGCCTGCTGCTGGCCCGGAAAAAGGCGGGGGTGACACTGGGCGGGATTTTCGGCGTCACCCTCATGCTGTGGATCTGCATTCAGTTCTACATATTCCCGCCTAATTTCATGTCCACCATCTACTTCATTTTCGGCTTTTGCCAGGCGGCCGCCGGCTATGCCGCCTGGGTGTTCCGCCGGCAGGAAAGCTTTACGGTGAACATGGCCGATTACCCCCACATCGGCAGTGATCCCACCCGGCTGGTGGTCTATTTTTCCCGCATGGGCTACGGCAAAAAGCTGGCCTGTGAGGAGGCGGAGCGCACCGGCGCCGCCCTCTATGAGGTCCGCTCCTCCGAACGGACCGAGGGCACGCTGGGTTTCTGGTGGTGCGGCCGCTACGGTATGCATCGTTGGGCCATGCCCATCCGGCCCGTGGAAATTGACCTTTCGGCCTGCCGTCATGTCACCATCGTTTCGCCCATTTGGGCCTTTGCCCTGGCGGCCCCCATGCGCAGCTTCTGCCAGGCAGCTGCCGGGAAGATCCGGGAGGTGGATTACATCCTGGTGCACCACACCGGCGGCCGGTACCAAAATACCGCCGAAGAGATGGACGCGCTGCTGGGGCTTCGCCACACCGGGCTGCGCAGTTACCGGTGCCGCATGGGCTCCTTCCAAGAGATCAAGGAATAATCCGCGGTTTGTCAGGCAGATAATGCTGCCCCCTAAAAGCCGTAAAAATAATCCGCCGGGGAGCCGAAAAGCACCCCGGCTGTGTTTTTGCCAAAGGGATGGAAGGGCCAGCGGGATAGGCTTGCTTCCGGGTGTCATTTTTCGGCATGGAACGGCGTATTTCCCGGCTTGGGACGGCATTGTTTCCTCAATATATTGCAAAAACCAAAAGCCGCCGGGGGAGCAGGGGAAGCTGCCCGGCGGTTTGCATTTTATTTGCTGGTGGCTGCAGGGACCTGGCCGGGGGCGCACCCCGTGCCCTTGGCACGGTAGGGGGGCGGCGCAGCCGCCCCCCTCAGGGCGGGCGAAGCCCGCCCGGTGCGCCCCCGGAACCCGCGACCTGCGGCGGCCCGTTCAGCGCGCGTAATACAGGGCCGGCCTACCGCAGAAAGTGTTCCATCCTCCGCAGAGCCTCGGCGGTGTCCTCCGGTCGGGAGAAGGCGGTAAACCGCAGCCAGCCCTCGCCCATCTGCCCAAAGCCGGCCCCCGGGGCGCAGAGAACACCGCAGCCCTCCAGCAGGCGGTGGAACCAGGCCCAGCTGTTTTGGGCATCCGGGCCATCCGGACAGCGGACCCAGAGGTAGGGGGCCAGGCAGCCGGGACGGCGGGCGGCACAGGTGAGCCCCAGCTTGTGAAACATTTGCAGCATGGTGGCGGCATTCTGCCGGTAGAGGGCAAGGGCCCTTTGCCGCTGCCGCAGTCCGGTGGGGGAAAGGGCGGCCTCCGCGGCCCGCTGGATGGGATAGCTGGTGCCATTGCTGTGGCTGCCCAGCCAGCGCTGCCAGGCTGCGGCGCAGCCGGTTTCCCGCGGCAGGATGACCCAGCCGCACCGAACCCCGGTAAAGCCATCGGATTTGGAGAAGGAGCCGACCTCGATGGCGCAGCGTTTGGCGCCGGGGACGGCATAAATGCTGCGGGGCAGCTCCTCCCCGGAAAGGAAGGCGGCGTAGGCGGTATCCACCAGCAGCAGGCTGCCGGTGCGGTTGGCCCAGTTCACCCATTCCGTCATTTCCACCAGGGAAAGGGCGGCGCCGGTGGGATTATTGGGGGTGCAGAGGACGATTAAGCCGGGCTTTGCGGCCTCCTCCGGCTGGGGGAGAAAGTCATTTTCCGCCCGGCAGGGCAGCGAAAAAACCGGGTGCCCTGCGGCTTCGGCCTGGGCCCGGTAGGCGGGGTAGACCGGATCGCAGACCCAGACCGGCACGCCGGGCTCCCACAGGGAAAAGAGCGCCCCCAGGGCTTCCTTGCTGCCCGCGGTAACGGTAACTTCCTCCGGCGGGATGGGGCAGGGCAGGTCCGCGTACTGGGCGGCAATGGCCTCCCGCAGGAAGGGATAACCGGCGGCCGGGCCGTAGCCCTTTTGGCCTTTTTGGGTAGCCAGTTCGGCGGCGGCGGTGCGCAGGGCGGCGGCTGCCACCGGGGCAATGGGCTGGGTCACATCCCCGATGCCGAGGGAAATGACACGGCGGTGAGGATGGCGCTTTCGCTCCTCCTCGGCCGCGGCGGCGATTTGGGAGAAGAGGTAATCGGGCTGGGAGAGCAGGGCGGGGTGCAGCGGTAACATGGGGCTTGTTCCTCCTGTGGTTCTGGGATGGTGGGTGCAGGGCGAAGGCCCGGCCCGAAGGGCGGTTCGGCGCAGCCGAACCCAGGGGCCTGCGGCCCCTGAAACCGCCCCCAAAGGGGCGGTTTGCCCTTCGGGCCGGACCGGCACCCTGCAGGGACTGGGAGTAGAGGCAGCATCAGCAGGGTTCAGGGTCCTCCGGCCACTCCCCGCGGAACACAAACTCGGCTTCGCCGGTCAGCAGCAGTCGGCCGTCGGTCAGCCAGCGGACGGTAACGGTGCCGCCCGGCATTTCCACCGTAATGGGCTGGCCCCGTTCGCAGTGCTTTTTCAGGATGGCGGCGGTGGCGGCGGCGCAGGCCCCGGTGCCGCAGGCGAGAGTTTCTCCGCTGCCGCGCTCCCACACCCGCATTTTCAGGTGGTTTTTCTCCAGAATCTGCACGGCCTCCAGATTGAGCCGGGCGGTCCTGGCAATTTCGGCGGCGGCCTGGGCCAGCGGAAAATGCTCTATGTCCGGGCAGAACAGCACCCCATGGGGATTGCCGACCGAAAGCCGGGTTAGGGCTTCCCCCTGCCACCGCACCCCGGCCCCGGAAAGGGGAGAGGGCCGCCCCATCACCACGGTGACGGCCTTTTGGGGGCCGTTCCACAAAATGCGCAGCCCGGCTGCGGTTTGGATGCGGAGGGGCTCGTGGCAGGCCCAGCCACAGTCCCAGGCGTAGCGGGCGGCGCACCGGATGGCGTTGCCGCACATTTCGGCCTCGCTGCCATCGGCATTAAAAATGCGCATGGCGAGATCGGCGCCCTCGGCGGGAAGGAGCAGGACCAGGCCATCGCCGCCGACACCGAAGTGCCGGTCGCTGACACGGCGGGCGAGCAGATGGGGGCGGGGGACGGATTGGCCGCGGCAATCGATGAAGATGTAATCGTTGCCGCAGCCCTGCATTTTGAAAAAACGGAGCATGGTGTGGCCTCCTGTGGAATAGAGGTAGAGTAGGCGGAGATGGGGCCCGCAGGGCGGTCCGGCTGCGCCGGACCCGGCGACCGAAGGCCGCCGAAATCGTCCAAAGGACGATTTGCCCTGCGGGCCCGGAAAGCCTGAGAGACCGCAGAACTCGGGAAAGGGCGCTGCCGGAAAGCCGTTGTTCTGTATATATCTATGGCCGAAGGGGAGAAAACTTGCCCCCGCGGGCGGCGATATTTGAACGGAATGTTAAATTTGCAAAGAGGGCAAAAAAGTGCGAAAAACCCCTTGATTTTTTCGCGAAAATGATTACAATAGTATATAGTTAGCACTCAAGAGCGATGAGTGCTAAAATAATGAAGGAAATCATATCAATTTACGGAGGGATACAGTTATGACAATCAAACCTTTGGCAGACAGAGTCGTGATTAAGATGCTGGAAGCGGAGGAGACCACCAAGGGCGGCATTATCCTGGCACCCAGCGCCAAGGAAAAGCCCAGCATTGCTGAGGTGGTAGCCGTAGGCCCCGGTGGCCTGGTGGATGGCGAAAAGGTAGAGATGTACCTGAAGCCCGGTGACCATGTGCTGCTGGCGAAATACGCCGGTACCGAGGTGAAGGTGGATGGCGAGACCTACACCATCCTGCGCCAGGGCGATGTACTGGCCATTGTGGACTAAATAATAACGCGTGATAAGCGAATAGGAGGCTTTTATTTATGGCAAAGCAGATAGCATATGGTGAGGAAGCCCGCAAGGCACTGCAGGCGGGTATAGATCAGCTGGCGGATACCGTCAAGATCACCCTGGGGCCCAAGGGCCGCAATGTAGTACTGGATAAAAAATATGGCGCGCCCCTCATTACCAATGACGGCGTGACCATTGCCAAGGATATTGAGCTGGAGGACGCTTTCCAGAACATGGGCGCCCAGCTGGTAAAGGAAGTTGCCACCAAGACCAACGATGCCGCCGGCGACGGCACCACCACCGCCACCCTGCTGGCGCAGGCGCTGGTGCGGGAGGGCATGAAGAATGTGACCGCCGGCGCTAACCCCATGATCGTGAAGAAGGGCATGCAGAAGGCCGTGGATGCCGCTGTGGCTTCCATAGTGGAGCACAGCCAGAAGGTGAGCGGCAGCGATGATATTGCCCGTGTTGCTACCATTTCCTCCGGGGATGAGGCCATTGGTAAGCTGATTGCGGATGCGATGGAGAAGGTTTCCGCCGACGGTGTTATCACCCTGGAGGAGAGCAAGACCGCTGAGACTTACAGCGAAGTAGTGGAAGGTATGCAGTTCGACCGCGGCTACATCACCCCCTACATGGTGACCGATACCGAGAAGATGGAAGCTGTCATTGATGATGCTTACATCCTCATCACCGATAAGAAGATCGCTTCCATTCAGGAGATCCTGCCGCTGCTGGAGGAGATTGTGAAGGCCGGCAAGAAGCTGGTCATCATCGCCGAGGACATCGAGGGTGAAGCCCTTTCCACCATCATCGTCAATAAGCTGCGCGGCACCTTTACCTGTGTCGGCGTCAAGGCTCCCGGCTTCGGCGACCGCCGCAAGGAAATGCTGCGGGATATCGCCATCCTGACCGGCGGTGAGGTCATCAGCGAGGAGCTGGGCCTGGAACTGAGCGCTGCTACCATGGCGCAGCTGGGCCATGCCAAGCAGGTGAAGGTCACCAAGGAGAACACCATCATCGTGGACGGCGCCGGCAACTCCGACGACATCAAGGAACGCATCGCCCAGATCCGCAGCCAGATAGAGACCACCACCAGCGACTACGACCGTGAGAAGCTGCAGGAGCGTCTGGCGAAGCTGGCGGGCGGCGTAGCCGTCATCAAGGTGGGCGCTGCCACCGAGGTGGAGATGAAGGAGAAGAAGCTGCGCATCGAGGACGCCCTGGCTGCCACCAAGGCTGCCGTAGAGGAAGGCATTGTAGCGGGCGGCGGCGTAGCGCTGCTGAACGCTACCGATGCCGTCGCCAAGCTGATCGACAGCGTAGAGGGCGATGAAAAGACCGGCGTTCGCATTGTGCTGAAGGCCCTGGAGGAGCCGGTGCGCCAGATCGCTGCCAACGGCGGGCTGGAGGGCTCGGTCATCATCGATACCATCCGCCGCAGCGGAAAGGCCGGTTACGGCTTTGATGCCTACAAGGAGGAATACTGCGATATGATCCCGGCCGGTATTGTTGACCCGACCAAGGTGACCCGCAGCGCCCTGCAGAATGCAGCTTCCATCGCCGGGATGGTGCTGACCACCGAGAGCCTGGTGGCTGATAAGAAGGAGCCGACCCCTCCCGCGCCCCCCATGGGTGATCCCACCGGCGGCATGGGCGGCATGTATTGATGCCAAGCGAATAACTGAATTTGCCTCAAAAAAAGGAGCTGTCCCCACATGGCGTGGGGGCGGCTCCTTGGGTTTTATGGGACAGTGGTTCCGGAATGCTTTTTGCGCGAGGGATCAGAGAGTGATTTTGACGATATCGCCCTTGTGGGTGGTGATATCCACCAGCAGCCAGCCGGGGTGGGTGCGGGCGAAGTCACGCAGGGAGGCGAGAAGCTGACCCAGCATCTCCGGCGGGATGCCGCAGTCCGGGGCATATTTGGTGATGGCGGCGATGGCGATGCGGGCGGAAATCCTGCCGTAAAGTAGGCTGCCGGGCAGCCACAGCCGGAGCTTTTTTCCCTTGGTGCGAACGATGATCTTCATGGGTTACTCCACAAATACTTCAACGGTATCGCCGTCGGCGCTTTCCACCTCTACCAGCTTGCCGATCACACCCTGCTCCACCAGCTTGAAAATCTGCTCGATATCGATGCTTTTCATGGCCTCCGCAGCGCTGCCTCCGGTCACCTGCGGCATCTGCATTCCCATTTGCAGCCCCACCTGCACCAGCGTCATGGGCAGATTGACCCGTACCTTATCGCCGGCCTTGGAATTGACGATGACCCGCAGGATCATATCTTTGATGGGCTTGCGCTCCTCCTTGGGCAGCAGGGTGGTCTCCGGATGGCCGGTATTGCCCAGCAGTTCATCGGTGGTGACGCCGAAGAGCCGGGCCAGCTGCGGCAGCAGGGTGATATCGGGGCAGGAGAGATCGTTTTCCCATTTGCTGACGGCCTGCGGGGTGACGCCGAGTTCGGCGGCGAGTTCTTCCTGGGTCATATTCTTTTTGCGGCGCAGCTCCGCGATGCGGCTGCCGAGAGTCTGATTCATCATAATAATGTTACCTCCAAATGTTGTGTAATGTTTGGGGTGGGAGCTCCGTTCCATGACTAAAGTATAACGGATATGCGGCCCAAAGAAAAGAACGCGTTGGTTGAAGTGGGGGCAAAATTCACAACCGGCGGTTGGAAAACGGCGCAACCGGCGGTTGAGTGGGCAAAAAGCCATAAAAATACGGTCTTTTTTTGGCGGTGTAAAGAAAAACGCTTGACAGAGGAGCGGGAATAGGGTATAATGTGAACTGTAAAGAAATCCGCTTTACAAGGCGGAAGGACGGGAGTGACCGCGGCGTGGCAAAAAACCTGGAGATATCCTTTTTGCTGGATTTTTACGGCGATATGCTGACCGATAAGCAGCGGGATGTGGTGGAGCTGTACTACAATGAGGATCTTTCCCTGGCGGAGATAGCGGCGCACAGCGGCATTACCCGGCAGGGCGTGCGGGATTCCATCAAGCGGGCGGAGGGCCAGCTGCTGGAATACGAGGAACGGCTGCACCTGGCGGCACGCTTCCGCAGGATAGAGAATGTGCTTTCTTCCATCGTGGAGGAGGCCGAACTGATAGAAAAGCTCAATGACCGATTTGGCGGAGCACCGGAGATAGACCGGAGCGCACAGAGCATCATCCGGCTGGCCAAGCAGCTGGACGAGGACTGAACCGATAAAAAGGAGACCCTATGGCATTTGAAGGACTGACCCAAAGACTGGCCGGGACATTCAAAAAACTGAAGAACCGCGGCAAGCTGAGCGAGGCCGATGTAAAAGAGGCCATGCGGGAGGTGCGCCTGGCACTGCTGGAGGCGGATGTCAACTACGGCGTGGCCAAGAAGTTTGTGGCGGATGTGACCCAGAAGTGCATTGGCGCCGGGGTGCTGGAAAGCCTGACCCCCGCCCAGCAGGTCATAAAGATAGTAAACGACGAGTTGACCGAGCTGATGGGCAGCACCCACCAGCGCATCAATCTTTCTTCCCGTATCCCCACTGTGCTGCTGATGTGCGGTTTGCAGGGCAGTGGTAAGACCACCCACAGTGCCAAGCTGGCGTATATGTTCCGTCAGCAGGGAAAACGCCCTCTGCTGGTGGCCTGCGATATTTACCGTCCGGCGGCCATAGAGCAGCTGAAGGTGGTGGGCGAAAAGGCCGGGGTGCCGGTCTTTGAGATGGGCCAGACCGACCCGGTGAAGATCGTGAAGAAGGCGCTGAGCCATGCGCATGATTACGGCAATGATATCGTTATCATCGATACCGCCGGCCGGCTGCATATAGACGAAGCGCTGATGGACGAGCTGAAGGCCGTGAAGGAGGCCGCCAACCCCGATGAGACGCTCTTAGTCATCGACTCAATGACCGGCCAGGACGCGGTGAATGTGGCGACTGCCTTTGACAGCCAGCTGGGCGTGGATGGTATCATCCTGACCAAGCTGGACGGCGACAGCCGCGGCGGCGCCGCGCTTTCGGTAAAGGCGGTGACCGGCAAGCCCATCAAGTTTGCGGGTGTGGGCGAAAAGATAGAGGATCTGGAGCCCTTCTATCCCGACCGGATGGCTTCCCGTATTTTGGGCATGGGCGATATCCTTTCCCTGATCGAGAAGGCTTCCAGCGGCATTGACGAGCAGAAGGCCATGAAGATGGTGGATAAGCTGCGCCGCAATGAGATGGACTTTAACGACCTGCTGGAGCAGATGGATGAGTTGAAAAAGATGGGCCCGCTTTCCTCGGTGATGAATATGATCCCCGGGGCGGCCGGCAAGATGAGCGATGAGGACGCCGAGCGCAGCGAAAAGGAGATGGCCCGCTCCCGCGCCATTATCTATTCCATGACGCCGGCGGAGCGTGCCAAGCCTTCCCTCATCGACCCGAAGCGCAAGCGGCGCATCGCGGCCGGCAGCGGCACCAAGGTGGAGGATGTGAACCGCCTGCTGCGCCAGCTGGAGCAGAGCCGCAAGCTGATGAAGATGATGAGCGGCAAGGGCGGCAAAAAAGCCAAACGCATGGGCTTCCCCGGTGGGTTCCCCGGCGGGATGCCCGGTATGATGTAACACAGGTTTTTCCCGGCAGGGCCGGAAAAAATATAGGAAACAGTCGGTGTAATGCCGGTTCATTCAAACATTTTTGGAGGTAAACTAACATGGCAGTAAAGATCAGACTTCGCAGAATGGGCGCTAAGAAGGCTCCCTTTTATCGTATCGTGGTAGCGGATTCCCGTTATCCCCGCGATGGCCGCTTCATCGAGGAGGTAGGCTACTACGATCCCACCAAGGAGCCCTCTGTTATCAAGATTGATGAGGAGAAGGCCAAGACCTGGCTGGCTAACGGCGCTCAGCCCACCGATACCGTGAAGGCTCTGCTGAAGATCCAGGGGATCGTGAAATAAGCAGTCCCCTGTTTTTTGAAGCGATAAGGAGACCAACAAATGGAAGAATTGATTGCAACCATCGCCAGAGGCCTGGTGGATGACAAAGAAGCAGTCAGTGTTACCGCTGACCCGGCGGACGAAGAGGGCAATGTCGTTTATCACCTGCATGTAGGTGCGGAGGATATGGGGCGTGTCATCGGCAAGCAGGGGCGTATCGCTAAGGCGATCCGTACCATAGTGCGTGCCGGTACCAATAAGTCCGGCGGCCGCGCGACGGTCGAGATTGACTGAACAAAACTGCGGGGGAGGACAAGATGTGCCTCCCCTACTGTTTTTTACACGGAAAAGGAGAGCCCGATGAAGGAATTTTTGGAATGTGGAAAGATCGTTTCCACCCACGGGGTACGCGGCGAGGTGAAGGCCGAGGTGTGGATGGACAGCCCCGAGGAGATGACCGCCCTGAAAACGCTGTACCTGGATGGCGGCAAGACCCCGCTGACGGTAAAGGGCGCGCGGGTGCACAAGAACATGGTGCTGCTGACGCTGGCCGGCGTGGAAACCCCGGAGGCGGGCAGCGCGCTGCGGCAGAAGGTGCTCTTTGCCCGGCGGGAGGATATTCCCCTGGAAAAGGGGCAATACTTCCTGCAGGACCTGCTGGGCTGCGAGGTGAAGGACGCCGATACCGGGAAGGAATACGGCAAGCTGTGCGATATCACCGAAACGGGTGCGAACCGGGTGTACCATATCCGCTTTGCTGATGGCAAGGTGCGGCTGGCCCCGGATATTCCGCAGGTGGTGCTGCGGCTGGCCCCGGAGGAGGGCGTGATCGAGATTCGGCCGCTGGCAGGGCTTTTTGACGATGTGACGGAGGACGACTATGAGGTTTGACATCGCGACGCTGTTCCCGGAAATGTGCGAAACGGTGGTGAACAGCAGCATCATAGGGCGGGGCATAAAGGCCGGCAAGCTGGAGGTGCACTGCCACCAGATACGGGACTACACCACCGATAAGCACCGCCGCACCGACCTGCGGCTGCATGGCGGCGGGATGGGTATGCTGATGACCTGCCAGCCGATCCATGACTGCTGGAAGGCCGTGAGCGAGCAGATCGGGCAGAAGCCGTATGTCATCTATCTTTCACCGCAGGGCAAGGTGCTGACCCAGGCCCATGCCAGGGAGCTGAAGGAGAAGGAAAACCTTTTCCTGCTGTGCGGCCACTATGAGGGTGTGGACCAGCGGGTGCTGGATGAGATCGTGGATGAGGAGCTTTCCATAGGGGACTATGTGCTGACCGGCGGCGAGCTGGGGGCGCTGGTACTGGTGGATTGCATCGGCCGGATGGTGGAGGGTGTACTGCCCAGCGAGGAGTGCTTTACCGAGGAGAGCCACTGGAACGGACTGCTGGAATATCCGCAGTATACCCACCCGGTGGAATGGAACGGGAGAAGGATCCCGGATATCCTACTGAGCGGCGACCATGGCAAAATTGCCAAATGGCGGCATGAGATGTCGCTGCGGAACACGCTGATCAAGCGCCCTGATCTGCTGGAAAAGGCCGAGCTGAGCCAAAAGGACCGCTGGCTGGTGGCGCAGATGAAAGCTGAACAGGCGGCAAAAGACGGAAACGATTCCAATGCGGCCCAAACGGATGGCGAAACGGATAGAAAGTGACAAAAAATTATAGGAATTGTGCACAAATGCGCCCCTCGAAAACCGACGGATATTAGCGGTTCGTCAGAAAAATGGCAAATTGAAAAGTTGAGGGCGGTTTGTAATTGAAAGAGCCGGCGGATTTTGCTATAATGCTTAATGGAGAAATAAGGGACCCCCATTTCTTTAGGCGAAGAGGAGATGTCGATATGTACGCAAAAGAAGTATCCGTTCAGAATCATGTTGGTCTGCACGCGCGGCCCGCGACTTTTTTTATCCAGAAGGCCAATGAGTACAAGGCTTCCGTTTGGGTGGAGAAGGAAGAGCGCCGGGTAAACGCCAAGAGCCTGCTGGGTGTTCTTTCCCTGGGCATCGTGGGCGGCACGACCATTAAGATCATCGCCGATGGCGCTGATGAGCAGGAAGCGGTAGATGCCCTGGTGAAGCTGGTGGAGACTGGTTTCGCGGAGTGATATCTGCCGGGAGAGACAGAGAAGAAAAGGTGTGGAAAGCCATGGGCTGCCGCACCCTTTTATTTTTAGACGGAAAAGGATATTGCGTTCCGGCGTGGAAAGATCACCTGCGGTGAGGCCACAGAGGGAAGATTTGCCGAGGAAAGAGCAGAAAGCAATTGCCGAGCTGAAAGAGAGGGTAAGCAGGGACTGGGATAGACATCCCCTCCCCCGATAGCGGGGGAGGGGGCAGGGGAGAAGGGGCAGATATGCCTGTGGCTACCTTTGGAGCGCATCTGTGCGCAGTACGGACGATGTTTACATCGTTCGTATCCAGCACAGCCAAGCGCCAAAGGGGATTGCAAAGGGGAAAGCCTGGTTCCCCTTTGCCCTGTTTTGCTTCCTTTTGCAGGAGCAAAAGGAAGTCCCTGCCGGATAGGCATACTGATAATCTAAAAAGGCTGGAGCGAAAACTTTTACCTGGGGCACATTTATGGTATAATAAAAACAGAGAGGAGGTGCCGCCGGATGGATATGCAAAAGGTAGCCGAGCTGCGAAAAAAAGCCAATACCCTGCCCATGGAGCCGGGGGTCTACCTGATGCGGGACCGGCGGGGCGAGATCATCTATGTGGGCAAGGCCAAAAAGCTGAAAAACAGGGTGACCTCCTACTTCCGCGGGGTGGAGCGGCACCTGCCGAAGGTCTACCGTATGGTGGAAATGGTACAGGATTTTGATTATATTGTGACCGACAGCGAGTTTGAGGCGCTGGTGCTGGAATGCAGCCTGATCAAGCTGCACAGCCCCAAGTACAACATTTTGCTGAAGGATGATAAGGGCTACCACTATGTGTGCGTGACCAGGGAGGAGTATCCCCGCATCCGGCTGGCGCTGCAGAAGGGGAACGACGACAATGAATACATCGGGCCGTTTATCTCCTCCATGGTGGTAAAGCAGACGGTGGAGGAAGCCAACCGGGCCTTTTTGCTGCCTACCTGCCGTCGTAAATTCCCGGAGGACTTTGGCAAGGAGCGCCCCTGCCTGAATTATCACATTCATCAGTGCATGGGGGTATGCAGCGGCAAGATCAGCCGGGAGGCGTACCATGAGGCGCTGGACGAAGCGTTACAATTTATCCGCACCGGCGGGATGCAATCGGTGGAGAAGCTGACCGAGCGGATGCAGGAGGCGGCGGAGACACTGGACTTTGAGCGGGCGGCACGCTACCGCGACCGCATTTCCGCCATTCGGCGCATCACCGAGCAGCAGAAGGTCATTGAATTCCCGCACGAGAGCCTGGATGTGCTGGGCTGGGTGCAGGGGGAGGATAAGATCTATTGCTCGCTGCTGGTGCTGCGGGAGGGCCGCCTGCGGGATAAGAAGGACTTTTCCTTTGACTGCATGGGCGAACCGGAGGAAGTGGTGACCGAATTCCTGCTGAGCTACTACATGCAGGCGGAAACCGCCCCGGCCGAGGTCTTCCTGGAGCGGGAGCTGCCCGACCGGCCGCTGCTGGAGCAGCTGCTGCGGGAGCACCGGGGGAAGAAGATTCAATTTACGGTGCCGCAGCGGGGCGAAAGCCGCAAGCTGTGCCAGATGGCGCAGAATAATGCCGCGCAGGAGCTGGCCCGGGATACCAACCGCACCGGCAAGGAGATAGCGGCGCTGACCGAGCTGGGGCGGCTGCTGGGACTGCAAAACCCGCCGGATCATATCGAGGCGTTCGATATTTCCAATATTGGCGGGCAGACCATTGTGGGCGGGATGACGGTATTCCGCCGGGGAAGACCCGAAAAAAGGCTGTATAAGAAATTCACGATAAAGGACCAGGCAGCGCCCGATGATTACGCCGCGATGGAGCAGATGCTTACCCGCCGGCTGACCCACTACCGCGAAGCGGCCGAGACCGGCAAAAAGGACGGCTTTGAGATCCTGCCCGACCTGTGGCTGATCGACGGCGGCGCGGGGCAGGTAGCGGTGGCCAAACGAGTGGCGGAGCAGTTCGGACTGGAGATCCCCGTTTTCGGCATGGTGAAAGACGACCGGCACCGCACCCGGGCTATCCGGGCGGAAAACGAGGAGATCGCCATCCGTGCCAGCCAGTCGGTGTTCCGGCTGGTCACCAATATCCAGGATGAGACCCACCGGTATGCCATCAGCTTTTCGCGCAAAAAGCACCAAAAAGCCGGCTTTGCCTCCACACTGACAGCGGTGCCGGGCATTGGGGAGCAGCGCGCGGCGAAGCTCCTAAAGCATTTTAAGAGCATGGCGGCGATAAGAACAGCCGATGTGGAGACCCTGGCAAAGGCCCCGGGTATGAGTCGGCCTGCTGCCGAGGCGCTGTATCAGCATTTACATGGGGAAGAAACGGCAGAAAACTGACTTTTTCGACCGATGGGATTGACAGCGGACGGGAAAAAATATACCATTAGTAAAAGGGCAACTGCCCCAAGGAGAAAAACTGTGCGAGTAATAACCGGTACCGCCCGCGGGCGTAAACTGAATACCCTGGAGGGCCGCGATGTGCGTCCCACCACCGACCAGGTGAAGGAAGCCATGTTCAGCATCATCCAGTTTGAGGTGGAAGGCGCCGCGGTGTTGGATCTATTTGCCGGCAGCGGACAGCTGGGCATTGAAGCGCTGAGCCGGGGCGCCCGGCTGGCGGTCTTTGTGGAACAGAGCCGCAAGGCACAGGAGATGGTGCGCCAGAACCTGCTGACCACCAAGCTGGCGGAGCACAGCCGGGTAACGGCCATGGATGCGATTGCCTACCTGCAGGGCTGCCGCGATACCTTTGATATCGCACTGTTGGACCCGCCCTACCACAGCGGCCTGCTGGAAAAGGCACTGCCGCTGCTGGAGCCGAAGATGTCCCCCGGCGGGGTGATCCTGTGTGAATCGGCGCTGGATGAAGCACTGCCGCCAAAGGTAGGGGCGTTCCAGATTAAAAAGGAATACCGTTACGGGAAGATCAAGCTGACAGCTTATCGCATCCCGGTACAGAATGCTACTGAAGAATGAACGGGAGGGGAATAGATGAATACCATTGAAAGTATCCTGAATGATATTGATGAGTTGCTAGAGGATTCCTGGAGCCTGCCGCTTTCCGGCGGGCGCTGCGTGGTGGACGCCGAAAAGGTGCGTGACCTCATTGATTCCATCCGTATGAATATGCCGGCCGAAATAAAGCAGGCACGCGCCGTGGTGGCCGACCGCAACCAGATCCTTTCTCTGGCCAAGGGAGAGGCGGAAGCATTGATCCGCAAGGCGGAGGAACGGGCCAAGCAGCTGCTGGAGCAGGAGAGCATCGTGCGGCAGGCCAATGCCAAGGCCATGGCCCTGCTGAACGACGCCAGCACCCGTGCCCAACAGCTGGTGGAGGATGCCCAAAAGCAGGCCGAGCAGACGGTGAATGACGCTGAAGCTAAGGCAACGGCGATTCGGACCGAGGCCAGCACCCGCAGCCGGGAAATGAAGCAGGCCAGCTATGAATTTGCCGAGAATATCCTGCGCACCAGCCAGGAGGTAGTGGCCAAGAGCCTGGGGAACATCACCACCACCCGGCAGGCGCTGGCCCAGGCCGCCAGCCAGGCGGGCCTGCGGGAGGAACCGCTGGAAAAGTAAACCCGAAGAAAACAGAATATACAGCACCGCCCGGAGGAGATCTGGGCGGTGTTTTTTTGCTGCAAAGAAGCGGAAAAACGGTACTTTGGAGTAGGGAAAAGCGTTCGACATTTTTAATCAAATTTTGGTGCTGTTTATGGGCAGAATCACCAAGAAACTGGGCATTATTAGGGAAATGCGGCCATTGGGGGCCAGAATGGACAAAAACCGCGCGTGTACGCCCTGCGCGAACAACAGTTTTATGTTGCAATGTAGGCATTTTCGCTTTATAATCAGCTTGTAAGTGGTGAAAAGTGGGTAGGAGTGGAGCGTCTACCCTGTTTCGCCATCATATCAAACCGGAAAGGGGGAAACGATCCGAGATGTTGATGGGACAGTACGAGCACAGCATTGACCCGAAAAACCGGATCAATTTCCCCGCCAAGTTCCGGGAACAGCTGGGCGAAAATTTTATTCTGACCGTAGGGCTGGATGAATGTATTGCGGTGTATTCCGCTGAGGAATGGGACAAGCTGGAGCAGAAGATCAACCAGCTGCCCATGAGCCGCGGACGCAGCGTGAAGCGGTACTTCTTCAGCAACGCGGTGACAGTAGAACCGGACAAGCAGGGACGCATCCTGCTGCCGCCCCACCTGCGGGAATACGCCCACCTGGAGAAGGATGTTATCGTAACCGGCGCTTCCGACCACGCGGAAATTTGGGATGTGGAACGCTGGCAGAGCTACATTGGCCACCTGACCAGCGAAAGCGTGGCCGAGGAGCTGGACTCCTTGGAATTCTAAGGAGGGGCCTATGGAATTTTCGCATTATTCGGTGATGCTGCCCCAGTGCATGGAGGGGCTGAATATCAAACCGGATGGCATTTATATTGATGGTACCGCAGGCGGCGCGGGACATTCCCGGGCCATTGCCGAGCGGCTGACCACCGGACAACTGCTAAGCTTTGACCGTGACCCCGATGCCGTAGCGGAAGCAACAAAACGATTGGCGCCCTACCCGGCCGCAGAGGTCATCCACAGCGAGTTCGCCCGCATCCCCGAGGTGCTGGCCGAAAAGGGCATCGAGGGCGTAGACGGCATCCTGCTGGATCTGGGCGTGTCCTCCTACCAGCTGGATAACCCGGAACGGGGCTTTGCGTACAGTGTGGATGCCCCGCTGGATATGCGGATGAGCCGGGAAGGCATGACAGCCGCCGATATCTTAAACACCTATGATGTGGACGCTATGGCCCGCATCTTTCGGGAATTTGGCGAAGAACGGTTCGCCTATCCCATTGCCAAACGAATTGCCGCACAGAGGGAAAAAGAGCCCTTTACCCATACCGGCCAGCTCGTCGAGCTCATCTACGCGACGATACCGGCCGCCGCCCGCCGCGAAGGCGGACACCCCGCCAAACGGGTCTTCCAGGCGCTGCGCATTGCGGTGAACAGCGAATTGGACCAGCTTTCCCAATGCTTGGATACCGCCTTTGACTGCCTAAACCCCGGCGGACGCTTTGTGATTCTGACCTTTCACTCGCTGGAGGACCGGATGGTGAAGCAGAAATTTGCGGGATATTGCCAGGGCTGTACCTGCCCGCCGGAATTCCCGGTGTGTGTATGCGGCAAAAAGCCGAGAGCAAAACTCATCAACCGAAAACCCATCGAAGCGGATGCCGAGGAGCTGGCACAGAACAGCCGCAGTAAATCCGCCAAGCTGAGAATACTGGAAAAACTGTAACACCGGCGCTGCCACCCACACCGGTGTGAAACGGAAAGGAGGGGCGGCAGATGAATTCCCGTTGGAACAGCACCGAAGCATACGACCTTTCACTATATGAAGTCCCGGCCGAGCCGGCCAAGCGTCCGCAGCCCGTCCCGGTGGCCAAGAATAAAGCCCAGAGCAAGAAAGCAGCCCAGAGAGGCGCGATGCGGCGCTTGACCGCCTGCGCCGTGCTGGTGGTGGTTTTCCTGGCGCTGGTGCTGTATCAGAATGTTTCTACCATTGAGCTGGGGAATGAGATACAGACCCAGAACGACCTGTATGCCGCCCTGCAGGATGAATACAGCTATCTGAGCGGCAAACTGACTGCCAAGACCGCGCAGGAGGTGGACAGCTACGCTGCTGCCCAGGGCCTGTGCAAGGTGCAGGATTACCAGGTGAGCTACATCCGGCTGAATGACACCGATGTAGCGGTGCGCACCGAGGCGGCGCCTTCCGGTTCGGTGCTGGAGAGCCTGATGGACAGCATGGATACCGCGCTGGAATACCTGCGGATCAAATAAAATAGACTGTAACGGTGGTGCAGATTCCAAGAGGTAAGATCCTGTCTTACCTCTTTCGCCACATTTTACGGGAGAACGACAAATTCTCCTATTTTCCTCATTTTAGCGGAAAGGAGACTCCGAATGGCCTCGATCCCCAATAAAAAAATGCGCGGACGCGCCATACTGGTGGCGGCATTGCTTATCATCGTCGGCTTTGGGCTGGTCATTCACCAGCTGTACCGGGTGCAGCTGGTGGAGGGAGAATCCTATAAGCAGGAGGCCATGAGCCGCCAGCTGCGGGCCACCACCATCAATGCCAACCGGGGGACCATTTACTCCGCCGATGGACAGATATTAGCCGCTTCCGCCACCTCCTGGCGAGTCATCTTTTCCCCGGCGGATATCACCGATGAGCAGGCAACACTGCTGGCCGATGGCATGAGCGAGATCTTGGGTGTGGATCGGGAGTTTATCCTGGAGCGCGCCGGCAACAAAAAGAGCTTTTATCAGGTCATCAAAAGCCGGGTGGATAAGGAAACCGCCGACGCGGCGTACCAGTTCGCCCTGGATAATAAAATAAACGGTGTGACGCTGCTGCCGGATACCACCCGCTACTACCCTTACGGCACCATGGCCTCCACCGTGCTGGGCTTTGTAAATGCCGATAACGAGGGCGCCTACGGGCTGGAGGCCTACTACAACAGCACCCTAAGCGGCACTCCCGGAAAGGTAGTGACTGCCAAGAACGCCTGGGGCACCGATATGCCATATACCTACCAGGATATCACCAAGGCGGAGGACGGCAATAGCCTGATGCTGACGCTGGACAGCAATATTCAATCGGTGATAGAAAAGCACCTGGCCACCGCTCTGACCGAGCACGCGGTACAGAACCGCGCGACAGTCATTGTGCAGGATGTGAATACTGGGGCGATCCTGGGCATGACCACCATGCCGGACTATGATCCCAATAATCCGCAGGCCATCGTTTCGGAGATCTCCCTGCAAAAGCTGGCCCAATACGAGGAGGGCAGCGATGAGTATAAGGAGGCCTTTGCCTACGAGCAGCAAATCCAGTGGAGCAATAAGGCAGTGAATGAGGCCTACGAGCCGGGCTCGGTATTTAAGGTCATCACCACGGCCACGGCGCTGGAAACCGGTGCGGTGACGATGCAATCCAGCTTTAACTGTACCGGCAGCTATGTGGCGGGCGGTATAGTAAAACACTGCTGGAAGCATGCCGGCCATGGCCTGCAAACACTGGCGCAGGCTATGCAGAACAGCTGTAACCCCGCCTATATGCAGATTGGTGAGCGGATAGGCGGAACCAATTTCTATAATTTCTTTACCTCCTTCGGGCTCACCGAGACCACCGGTATTGACCTGCCGGGGGAGGAGAGCGGTTATTTTTACAGCGAAGCACAGCTCAATTCCACCCAGGGCAACCTGGAAACGGCCTCCTTTGGCCAGAGCTTTAAGGTGACGCCCATTCAGCTCATCACCGCCATCTCCGCTTCGGTAAACGGCGGCTGCCTGTATGAGCCCTATGTGGTGGATAAGGTATTGGATAGCGAAGGCAATGTGGTTTCGGTCACCGAACCGACAATCCGCCGCCAGGTCATCAGCGAGGAAACCAGCCGCCAGGTGTGCAAACTGATGGAAGGTGTTGTGACCTACGGCTCCGGTAAAAACGCGGCCGTACCGGGATACAGCATCGGCGGTAAGACCGGCACCAGCGAAAAGCTGGATTCCGATCGCGGCTACTACACCTACTCCTTTGTAGGTGTGGCCCCGATGGATGACCCCAAGGTAGCGGTATTGCTCATCCTGGATGAACCCTATGAGACCGACCTGTACGGCTCTACCGTGGCGGCTCCCGTGGTGGGCGCTATCCTTTCCGAGATCCTGCCCTATATGGGGGTAGAAACTAACTATACCGCCGCGGAACTGGCGATTATCAATGTGACGGTGCCCAATGCCGTAGGCCAGAGTGCCCATATGGGCATGGCGGCCATGACCCAAAAGCAGCTTTCCGCTGTTATCGTAGGCGGCGGCGATACCGTTATCGCCCAGGTGCCGGCTTCCGGTTCCGTCATTCAAAAGGGCAGCACCGTCATCCTGTATACCGATCAGGAATCGCAGGAAGAAAAGGTGATCGTGCCCGATGTGCGCGGTAAGACTGGCCAGGTGGTCAATACCATCCTGACCAACGCCGGGCTGAACCTGGATGCCGATGGCATCGGCAGGATAAGCGATACCGCGGTAGCCATAGAGCAAAGCATAGAGCCCGGTACCGAGGTGCCGAGAGGAACACTGATCACCGTGACCTTCAGCAATACCGCCAAGGCGGAAAACTCACCATAAACTGACCCACAGGAGGCTGCCATGCAGAACCGACCCGATTGGGAGGTTCAATGCGAAGGACTGCTGCAAGCGCTGCCGCCGGAGATGGAACCCATCTGCGATAGCCGCGGGGAAGTAAAAGATAAGATCTTTGTTTGCATCAAGGGTGGCCGCCACGATGGCCACACCGATGCCGCGGGAGTGCTGCGGCGGGGTGCTGCCGCCATAGTGACCCAAAAGAAGCTGGGCCTGCCCCGGGAATATACCGTCCCGGATACCCGCGCGGCGCTGGCCCGTCTGTGTGCCCGTTATTGGGGTGAGCCGGCCAAAGAACTGCGAATCATCGGCATTACCGGCACCAACGGCAAGACCACTACCGCCCACCTGCTGTGCCACTTGCTGCAAAGCGCCGGGATCAAGACCGGGCGCATTGGAACGGACGGCATAGTGTGGGGAGAGAAAACCCAACCAAACCCCTATACCACCCCACCTCCTACCGAACTGCATCGCATCCTGCACCAGATGGTGGAGGACGGCATCACCACAGTGGTGATGGAGGTAAGCAGCCAGGCGCTGGAACAGCAGCGAGTGGAAGGGATCACCTTCGCGGCTGCCGTGTTTACCAATCTTTCGCCCGAGCATTTGGATTATCATGGGGATATGGAGCGATACTTTGCCTCCAAGGCAAAGATCTTTAGCCAATGCCGCTGCGCGGTCATCAATACCGCCGACCCCTATGGGCGTCGCCTGCTGGACAGGGCCAATGTGCCGATCTCCGGTTACCACCTGCCGTGGCAATACCGCTGCGAACCGGGCAGGAGCATTCTTCCGTGGCGGGGCGGGCAGCTTATCGTTCCTTTGACGGGAGAAGTCTTTCTCCCCGATGCGCTGGCTGCGGCGGAAACGGCGTTGGTGCTGGGGCTTACTTCCCGTCAGGTGATGGCGGCGATGCCGCAGTGTCCACCCGTACCAGGCAGGGCCGAACTGCTGTGGCAAGGCATGGGGAGGACCATCCTGCGGGACTACGCCCACACCCCCGATGCGCTGGAACGCATCCTGCGCAGCCTGCGGCGGGTGCATAAGGGCCGGCTGCTGGTGCTCTTTGGTTGCGGTGGCGACCGTGACCGCCAAAAACGCCCGCTGATGGCAAAAGCCGCGGCCCGCTGGGCAGATGGCATCATCATTACCGATGACAACCCCCGGAATGAAGCGCCGGAGGCAATCCGACGGGAGATCGTAGTGGGGCTGCCGAAAAACACCCGCTGGCGGGAGGTGCCCGACCGGCGGCAGGCCATAGAGCAGACCATTGCCATGATGCGGCAGGGCGATCTGCTGCTTTTGGCGGGGAAGGGCCACGAAGATTACCAGATCATACAGAATAAAACGATCCCCTTTGATGAAAGGGAGATTGTGACTGAGATACTAAAAAGCGGGAGGATCCCATGGAAAAACTGTCATTGCGAGAAATAGCCGCCGTACTGGGCTGCCCCCGGCCTCCGGAGGGAAAGATCACCCGTGTGATCACCGATAGTCGGGAAGCCGGCCCCGGGACGCTTTTTGTTGCGCTGCCCGGGGAACGGGTGGATGGCCACGACTACATCAACCGGGCGCTGGCGGCAGGGGCCGAAGCGGCGGTGGCCGAGCATGACGGCGACTACACCCCAGCAGAGAAGGTACTGCGGGTAAAGAGCAGTTTGCGGGCGCTCCTGGAAATTTCCGCGCTGTACCGGGCCAAAATGCCTGCCAAGGTGATAGGCATCACCGGCAGCGTGGGCAAAACCACCACCAAGGAAATGGTAGCGGCAGTGATGGCCTCCTCCTTCCGCATCATCAAAACCGAGGGCAACCAAAATAACGAGATCGGCGCGCCCAAAACACTGATGAGCATTACCCCCGAAACTGAGGTAGCGGTGGTGGAAATGGGCATGAGCGCCCCGAATGAGATCAAGGACCTGTGCTACGCGGCAAAGCCGATGATGGGTATCATCACCAATATCGGCGTTTCCCACATCGAGCATCTGGGCAGCCGGGAAAATATCCTGAAGGCTAAGCTGGAGCTGGCCGACGCTTTACCGGATGGCGCCACACTGCTGCTGTGTGATGATAACGACCTGCTGCATACCGTCGACATTCCTCGCCTTCACATAGTACGCTATGGCCTGAACAGCCCGCGGGCGGAGATCAAGGCGACCATCGTCAGTGCCACACCGCTTTCCACCAATTTTATGCTGCATGCCGAGGGCCAAAGCTGGCGCGCCACTATCCCCGGCACTGGGGAGCACCTGGTGCTGAACGCCCTGGCGGCATTTGGCGCGGGGCGGGCGATGGGTATTCCGGCGGAAACCGCCATAGAGGCCCTAAAAAACTACACCCCCAGCGGCCAGCGCCAAAAGGTGGTGGAGCATGAGGGCATTACCATGGTGGAGGACTGCTACAATGCCAGTCCCGATTCCATGCGAGCGGCCATCAAGACACTGGGGCGTTTCCCCTGTGACGGCCGTCGCATCTTTGTAGCGGCAGATATGCTGGAACTGGGCGATATCGCCGAAGAAAGCCACCGGGAGATCGGTGCCCTGTGTGCCCAAGAGGGGATAGACCTGCTGCTGACCTGGGGCCCCCTGGCACAGTATGCCACCCGGGCCGCCAAAGCCGCCGGGATGGAAGCCCATCACTTTGAGGAAAAGGAAGCGCTGACAAAATATCTGACCGCCACGGCGCACCGGGGCGATGTGATATGGTGCAAGGCCAGCCACGGCATGGCGCTGGAAGAGGTTATTGCCGCATTTTACCGGGATTACCACGCATAATATAACAGAACAGAAAAGGGAAGTGCATCATGAATATTACCGCTGTCATCGTGGCCGTACTGCTGGCCAGTGTTATTACCGCTGTGGGGGGCTTTTGGCTGTTGCCCATGCTGCGCCGTCTGCATTTTGGGCAGACTATCTTAGAGATCGGCCCCAAGTGGCACCAGGGCAAGCAGGGTACCCCCACCATGGGCGGCCTTATGTTTATCATAGGCATTCCCATTGCGGTGGTGGTAGCCTATCTGTTCATGCATGCCTCTACCGTGGGCGATCCAATGTCGGCAATTATGCGGGCCCGTATGTTCTATGGCCTGGTGCTGGCGCTGCTATTCGGGGCCATCGGCTTCCTCGATGACTACCTGAAGGTCGTAAAAAAGCAGAATGAGGGCCTGACCGAAAAGCAGAAGATGGCGCTGCAGATTCTGTTTGGCGCGGTGTACCTGCTGCTTCTGCACATCAGCGGCACGCAGTCCACCATGGTAACCATTCCCTATATCGGCACCTACGATTTTGGGGTATTCTATTATGTGTTTGCCATGTTTGCCATCATTGCTCTTTCCAATGCTGTCAATTTCACCGATGGCCTGGATGGCCTGCTTTCCTCCGTGACGCTGGTATTGTCCATCGGCTATCTCATCTTCTGCTACCTGCTGGGCATGGGAGAAATGGGCATCATGGCGGGGGCATTGGGCGGCGGCTGCATCGGCTTCCTGTTCTGGAACCATTACCCCGCCAAGGTATTCATGGGCGATACCGGCTCCCTTTTTATGAGCGGCATGGTCATCGCGCTGGCCTTTGGCACCGGGCTGCCCTTCTTTGTGGTGCTGTTCGGCATTATTTATGTTATCGAGATCGGCTCGGTGGTGCTGCAGCGCTGCTACTTTAAGCTGACCCATGGCAAGCGCATCTTTAAGATGAGCCCCATTCACCATCACTTTGAGATGAGCGGCTACACCGAAAAACAGATTGTGGTGATGTTTGCCGTTATCACCGCCATCGGGAGTGCGCTGGGCATTCTAGCGCTCCGGTTTATCTGATGATTTAATTTAGAAAGCAACGGAAAGGGGGCGGAAAGCCATGGCAGAAAGTAGGCGCAGAGCGCGTCCCAAATTACAGGAGGGATTCTTCCGCCGCCTGTTCCCCCGATATGAGAATACCAGTGTGGACCTCACCTTCTTGGTAATGGTCATTCTGCTGCTGGTATTTGGGCTTGTGATGATGTTTAGCGCCAGCTATGCGCAGGGCTATTACCGCGAAGGCAACAGCTACCACTACATTGTGCGGCAGCTGCTGTGGGCGGTCGTGGGCCTTGGGGCCATGTTTGTTTTTTCCCGCCTGGATTACCATGTGTGGCGCAAGCTGGCCTGGCCGCTGTTCCCGGTGGTCACCGCCATGCTTATCCTGTGCTACTTCATGCCGCCGGTCAATGACGCCCATCGCTGGATTTTCATCGGCAGTTTCCAGTTTCAGCCCTCGGAGCTGGCTAAATTCTCACTGGTGCTGCTGTTTTCGCACCTGCTTGTTTCCAATGAAAAAAAGCTGGGGCGGTTCCGCTACGGTATTTTCCCCTTTGCGGTGGTGCTGGGCGTTTATGCCGGCCTCATCGTAAAGGAACCCCACCTTTCCGCCACCATTCTGTTGGTGGTGATGGGCGGTATCATGCTGGTGGTGGGCGGCCTGCCCATGAAGTGGATCGCCGCCGCGGGAGGCATTGCCGCCGCGGGTGTCGCCGCCATTATGCTGGTGCCCTCGCTGCACGAGCGCGCCATGGAGCGTATCACCATCTGGAAGAATCCGGCCTCTGATCCCTTGGGCACCGGCTATCAGATCCTGCAGTCGCTGTATGCCATCGGCTCCGGCGGCCTGATGGGCTCCGGTATCGGCAACTCCCGGCAGAAGTACCTCTTCCTGCCGGAACCGCAGAATGACTATGTGTTCTCGGTCGTCTGTGAGGAGCTGGGCTTCATGGGGGCACTGGTGGTCATTGTGCTGTTCGCCCTTCTCATCTGGCGGGGCTTTACCATTGTTATTAAGGCCCGCGATCGCTTCGGCGCCATGCTGGTCACCGGCTTCATTGCCCAGGTGGGGGTGCAGGCCATCCTTAATATGGCGGTCGTCACCAATACCATCCCCTCCACCGGCATCAGCCTGCCGTTCTTTTCCTACGGCGGCACGGCGCTGGCCATTCTGCTGGGAGAAATGGGCATCGTGCTTTCAGTCTCCCGCCAAACGACAGTAGAAAAGGAGTAACATCCGTATGAAAGTTCTGTTTGCCTGCGGCGGTACCGCCGGTCATATCAATCCCGCGCTGGCGGTGGCCACCGAGCTGCGCCGCCGGGTGCCGGATTGCGAGATCCTTTTTGTAGGCAACCCCGGTGGCATGGAGGCGACCCTGGTGCCGCGGGCGGGCTTTCGCTTTGCCCCCTATCGCTCCATGGGCATCCAGCGCCGTTTTAGCTGGAATAACATCAAATATAACGCCAAAAGCGTATGTCTGCTGGTAACGGCCCGCAGCCGCGCCAAGAGAATTCTGCGGGATTTTGCGCCTGATGTGGTGATGGGTACCGGCAGCTATATTTCGGCCCCCATTCTGCTGGCCGCGGCGGCACTGCGCATCCCCTGCATGACCCACGAGGCCAATGCCCTGCCCGGTGTTTCCAACCGCATGGTGGCGCAGAAGGTGGATAAGTTCCTGCTGGCGGTGCCGGAAGCGGAAAAGCACCTGCCACAGCGCCAAGATTACATCGTCACCGGCAACCCCGTCCGTCCGGAGATCCTTGCGGCCGACCGGGCCGCCGCCCGCGCCCGTTTGGGGGTCCGGCCGGGACAGCTGTGCCTTTTGTCCTTCGGGGGCAGCCTGGGGGCGCAGACCATCAATGAAGCCGTAGCGGCGCTGATGGCCTGGCATGTGCCGGAGGGAAAGCTGCACCACATCCACGCCACCGGCCGGTATGGGGTGGAGCTGCTGCCACGGCTGCTGCGGGAAAAGGGTGTCGCCTATGAGAATAACCCCAACCTGGATATCCGGGAATACATACATGATATGCCCGATTGTCTGGCGGCTGCCGATTTGGTCATAGCCAGGGCCGGTGCCATAACGCTGGCGGAGCTGACCGCAGTGGGGCGGGCCTCAGTGCTCATCCCTTCCCCCAATGTGGCGGAAAACCACCAGTACCACAATGCCATGGTGTTGGCCAATCATAAGGCTGCCGTGGTCATTGAGGAAAAAGATCTGACCGGCGAAAAGCTGGTGGCGGCTGTAAAGGAAATGACCGCCGACCCCGAAAAGCTGCGGGAGATCGGTCTGGCGGCCAAGGCACTGGGTGTCCCCAATGCATGCAGCCATATCACCGATGAACTGTTGGATCTTTATAAAACTCACAGAAAATAAGCTGTAAGGCCTGTTTTTTCACCCAATATTCCGTATAGGCATAGAATACCCCCGAAAGCCCAAGGGCAAATACAGGGGGGAGCGATGCCGTTTATGCGCGGATTGCGGATCACGGGAGGAAACAGACTAAGCGGGACCATAGCGGCGCACGGCGCCAAAAACGCAGTGCTGCCCATTCTGGCGGCTACCGTGCTGTGCAGTCGTTCAGAGATTAAAAACTGCCCTAACCTCAGCGATGTGGCGGTGAGCTGTCACATCCTGCGGCACCTGGGCTTTGCGGTAGAACGGGCGAGGGATACCCTGATCATTACCCGGGAGGATACCGGCTGCCGGGATGTTCCGTCGGAATGGATGCGGGCCATGAGGTCCTCTATTCTGTTCCTAGGCGGGATGCTGGCCCGCTGTGGGAGCGTGACCCTGTGCCCGCCCGGCGGGTGTGCCCTGGGCGGCCGTCCTATTGATTTGCATCTTTCCGCCCTGCGCCAAATGGGCGCGGTCATCAGCGAGGAGGGTGATACCCTGCGCTGTGCCGCTCCCGGCGGTCTGCATGGTGCCGCGGTGCAGCTGCCCTACCCCAGCGTGGGCGCTACCGAAAATCTGCTCATCGCGGCGGCGGGAACGCCTGCCGAAACCAAAATCACCGGTGCCGCCGCCGAACCGGAGATCTCCGATCTGCTGGCCTATCTGCGGGGCTGCGGCGCCCTAATAGAATCCCAGCCCGATGGCGCCATCCTGGTGCAGGGCAGGGAAGCGCTAACCGGCTGCTGCCATGCCATCCTCCCGGACCGTATCGAGGCGGCGACCTACCTTGCTGCCGCGGCCATTACCGGCGGAGAGATCACAGTGTACGCCAGCCCGGAACACTTGGCGGCGCCCCTGGCGGCGCTGCGGCGTATGGGGTGCCGTATCACCACCGGGGAGCAGAGCATCACCCTTACCGCTCCAGAACATTTACAGGGTGCCGGCAGCATCGTTACGCTGCCGTATCCCGGCTTTCCCACCGATCTGCAAGCCATCTTTATGGCGCTGGCCGCCGCGGCAGAGGGCTACACCGCCTTTACCGAAACGGTCTTTCCCCGGCGCTGGGCCCATGTGGAGGAACTGCGCCGCTTGGGTGCGGATATCACGGTGGTCGGCAGTCATGCAGTCATCCGGGGGGCGCCCCTTATCGGGTCAGCCCTCACCTGCACCGATCTGCGCGCCGGAGCCGCTGTGGTACTAGCGGCATTAGCGGCAAAGGGAGAAAGCAGCGTTACAGCTATCTCCCACATCGAACGCGGCTATGCCGATTTTGTTCCAACCCTGCGCCATCTGGGCGCGGATATTTGCCTGACGGAAGTCTAAACCAAAAGAAGGAGAACCAAAGCCCATGACTGCCAAGCCTACCCGTAAACAGCAGACCCGTCGCCGCCGCCGAGCGGTGTTTATCCTGCTGTTCGCGGCGGTGCTGTGCGGCGTGGGCTTTTACTGTGTCAGTGTATTTTGCCGGGCCACCCATATAGAAGTGACCGGCAGTACCCGCTATGCCGCCGAGGATATCATAGAAGCCGCCGACATAGGGGAGGAGCAGAATATCTTCACCATTTCCCAAAAGGCCCTGAACGAGCGAATTACCGCCCTGTGTCCTTATATCGAGTGTGTAACGCTGCACCGCCGCCTGCCCGATACCCTGGAACTGGAGCTGCACGAGTTCAATACCATTTACGCCTGTATTGGCAGTATGGGGCGGGTCACCACCCTTTCCGCCGATGGCAAAGTGCTGGAGCAATGCGCATCCCTGCCGGAGTATACCTGTCTGCTGCTTGGTGCCGATTTTTCCGGCTATACCACCGGGGAAAAGCTGCCGGAGGAATGGCAAAAGACCCTGGCCGGTGTGGATAAGGTGCGCGCGGCCCTGGAGGACGCCGGGATGCTCTCTGAGATCGGGTATATTGAGATCGGGGAGGAGCAGAGCTACAAGGCTGTCTATCAGGACCGCATCCAGCTGCGCCTGGGCAGCGAATACGATTTGGCCACCAAGCTGCTCACCGCCCAAAAGATCATCCAGGATGAGCTTCCCGCCGATTTTATCGGGTACCTTGATGTTTCGGTCAGCGGTCGGGCCTACACCCGGCAGCTGCCTCTTACCCAGGTGGCGGATGCACAATATCTGGCCATTTTGGGTGGAAAACAGTAGCAGATATACGCCTTTTGGGTTGCATTTTCATGATGTTTCTGTTATGATAGATTAGGAGAAAACTCTAAACAGGAGGCAATAGTGCTGATGATGAATATAGAGCTGGATAACGACTATGAAAAAATGGCTGCGATCAAGGTATTGGGCGTCGGCGGCGGCGGCGGAAATGCCGTCAACCGTATGATCCAATCCGGCATGAGCAGCGTGGAATTTATCTCGGTCAATACCGATAATCAGTCCCTGCGTTTTTCCAATGCCTCTTACAAGCTGCACATCGGTGATAAGCTGACCCGCGGGCAGGGTGCCGGCGGCGACCCCATGAAGGGCGAAAAGGCAGCGGAGGAAAGCGAAGATGAGATCACCTCGGTGCTGCGCGGTGCCGATATGGTATATATCACGGCCGGTATGGGCGGCGGCACCGGCACCGGTGCGGCTCCCGTTATTGCCCGCATCGCCCACGATATGGGTATCCTCACCGTCGGTGTGGTTACCAAGCCCTTCTCCTTTGAGGGCAAGCGCCGCATGGATCAGGCCACGGCCGGCATCGAGCGGCTGAAGGAGCATGTGGATGCTCTGCTCGTTATCCCCAATGAGCGCCTTCGCAGTATCTCGCAGGAAAAGATCACTCTGGCCAATGCCTTTGCCAAGGCGGATGAAGTGCTGCTGCAGGCGGTACAGAGCATCTCCGACCTCATCAATATTCCAGGTATCATCAATCTAGACTTCGCCGATGTCACCTCCATCATGAAGGACGCCGGCTATGCCCATATGGGCCTGGGCGCTGCCAGCGGCCCCAATAAGGCCGAGGAAGCCGCCCGCATGGCCATCGCCTCTCCGCTGCTGGAAACCTCCATCAACGGTGCCCGCGGCGTTATCGTCAACTTCCTCGTTCCGCCCGATGTCGATCTGGAGGACATCACCAATGCTTCCCAGATGATCCACGATGCCGCCCACCCGGATGTCAACCTCATTTGGGGTGTCGCCTTTGATGAAAAGCTGGAGGATGAGATCAAGATCGTCGTCATTGCCACCAACTTTGACCATGAATCCGGCTTCCGCATCCCCACTCCCCCGGTGGATACCGAGGTTCCGGAGGACAAGATCACTGAAGTGGAGCCGCAGACCGAGCAGGAGCCCATCAATGATGACCTAGATATCAGTGCCCTCATTGATATGCTCAATCACGATCGGGACAAGCGCTCCTGAGCTTTTATAACTTTATCCCCCTGTCACTTTTGGCAGGGGGATTGATTTTACTGGGCAGTCGATTATAATAAAGCTAAAAAAAGAGGGGAGAGTGAACCCATGAATGTACTGTTGACCGGCGGGGCCGGCTATATCGGTAGCCACACCGCAGTAGAGCTGCTGAACCGGGGTTGTGATATTGTCATAGCGGATGATTATTCCAATAGCAGCCCTGTGGCAGTGGAACGCATCCGGCAGATCACCGGCCGGGATTTTCCTGCCTACCATGTCGATGTAACCGACCGCGAAGCCGTCCGCCGCATCTTCCGTGAGAATAAAATCGACTGTGTCATTCACTTCGCCGGTAAAAAGGCCGTGGGGGAGTCGGTCGAAATCCCCCTTTCCTACTACCGTACCAATCTCGATGCCGCCCTGACGGTACTGGAGTGTATGAAGGAGGCCGGTGTCAGCCGGTTTATCTTCTCTTCCTCCGCTACCGTTTACGGCTCGCTCAATCCCATCCCTTACCGGGAGGATATGCCTCGTGGGGAGTGCTCCAGCCCCTACGGTACCACCAAGGCCATGATCGAAAAGATTCTGGAAGATGCCTGTCATGCCGATCCCACCCTTTCGGCGGTGCTGCTGCGGTATTTCAATCCCATCGGAGCGCACCCCTCCGGCCTCATCGGGGAGGACCCTCATGGCATCCCCAATAACCTGCTGCCTTACATCGCACAGGTCGCGGTGGGCCGGCGGGAACGCCTTATGGTGTTCGGCGATGATTACCCCACCCCCGATGGCACCTGCCGCCGGGATTATCTCCATGTGATGGACCTGGCTGCGGGGCACCACCGGGCGGCCTGCTACACCATGGAACACCCTGGTGTCACGGCGGTCAACTTGGGCACCGGTACCCCGTACAGTGTGCTGGAGGTCATCGAAGCGTTCCGGAAAGCCAGCGGCCGGGAGGTCCCCTATGTCATTGGTCCCCGCCGGGCGGGCGATCTGCCGGAATACTGGGCTGATGCCGCCAAAGCAAAGGAGCTTTTCGGCTGGCAGGCACAGTATACACTGCAGGATATGTGCCGGGATACCTGGGCCTGGCAAAGCAAAAACCCGCAGGGCTACCCCAAAGCCTAAGCTTGCCCCATCCGGGCGGCGGCGCTCCGCTCTCCGTCGGGGCGCCATCCCTTTGGGATAGGCAACCCTCCCTCGCTCCGCCCCGCCGCCCTGCCTTTATGCATGCCGCAAAAAAGAGACCCTTCGCAGGGTCTCTTTTCGCGTTTTATTGATTATTCCACCGTTACACTCTTGGCCAGGTTGCGTGGTTTATCCACATCGCAGCCGCGGGCATTGGCCGCTCCCAGCGCGATGAGCTGCAAGGTGACAACTAACAGCAGCGGCACATATTCGTCCTCCACTGCCGGCAGCCGGATAATCTCATCATAGCATTCGGGGTCGACTTCCAGCCCTTCCAGCGTAATGAGCAGCACATGCGCCCCACGGGCTTTTACTTCCTTCACATTGCTTATCATCTTGCCCAGCGTCTTGCGCTGGGTCGCCAATGCTATCACCGGGGTGCCGTCGGTAATCAGGGAAATAGTCCCGTGCTTCAGCTCTCCGGCGGCGTAGGCCTCGCAGTGAATGTAGCTGATCTCCTTGAGCTTCAGGGAGCCCTCCATCGCCAGCGAGTAATCCAACCCCCGCCCGAGGTAGAAGAGATGCTCGGCATTTTTCAGTCCCTCGGCATACCGGAAAAATTCCGGTTCCATGGCCAATACATGCGGCAGGTAGCTGACAGCATTCAGCAGCTTCGGCAGCTGGCGGCAGCACCAGTCCATCGGGGCGCCCTTATCCGCCGCAATGCGGAAGCCCAGCAGATACATCATTGCCACCTGCACCGAATAGGCCTTGGTGCTGGCCACCGCAATTTCCGGCCCGGCGTAGGTGTACAGGCAGTAGTCGGCCTCCCGCGCAATGGAGGAGCCTACCACATTCACGATACCTATAACGGGGATATGGTTTTCCTTAAAGAGCCGCAGCGCCGCCAGGGTATCTGCGGTTTCGCCGCTTTGGCTCACCACCACCGCCGCGCACCCTGGGGTAAAGATGGGATCGCGGTAGCGCAGCTCGCTGGCTACCTCCACCTCTACCGGCAGCCGCGCCAGCTTTTCTATGATCGCCTTACCTACCATACCGCTGTACATGGCGGTACCGCAGGCGGAAATATACAGCTTGGTCACATCCCGAAAGAAGCCATCCGGCAGGCCATCACCCTCAAAAGTCACAAACCCATCCTTGGTACGCCCATCAATGGTATCGGCCAGGGCACGGGGCTGCTCGTGAATCTCCTTCTGCATAAAGCAGGGATAGCCGCCCTTTTGGGCCTGCTCCACCGACCAGTTGGCGATCTTGGCTTCTTTTTCGATGGGGGTCCCGTCCGGGGCGTAAAAACGCAGCTCCCCGTAATGGGCCACCACCACTTCTTCCTCCTCCAGCAGGTAATACTGCCGGGTGTATTCTATAATGGCAGGTACATCGGAGGCCACATAGCTACCGGTCTCATCCTTGGCCGCAATCAGCGGGCTGCCCCGGCGGATGCCGTAAACGGTATCTGGTTCCCCTTCCAGCAGCATACAGAAGCCGTAAGCTCCCTCCATCTCCGCCGTAGCGGCATGGATGGCTGCCACAGGGCTCTCGTGCAGCTTCATATGGTGGTCCAGCAGGGCCGCCGCTATTTCGGTATCGGTTTGGGTCAGGAAGTGATATCCTTCACGCTCCAGCCGCTCCCGCAGCGCCCGGTAGTTTTCTATAATGCCGTTATGCACCAGCGTCACACGGCCTTGCCGGTGGGGGTGGGCATTCACATCATTGGGCACGCCATGGGTGGCCCAGCGGGTGTGCCCGATGCCGCAGTGGCTGGCAAGGCACTGGTCGCCGCAGGCGGCCCGCAGGTTGCTCAGCCGCCCTGCCGCCTTGATGACCTCTATTTTTCCCTCGTCCCACAGGGCAATACCGGCGCTGTCATAGCCGCGGTATTCCAGGTTTTCCAGCCCATGCAGCAGCTTTTCCCGGGCGTATTCCGCCCCCGAATAACCAATGATTCCACACATAAATAATAAGGCTCCTTTCCCGCAGATATCCATGGTACGGGAGAGAAACCTTCGCTAAAAGTGCTTTTACCCTATGGCACGGCGGGCCGGTACAGCAGCTGCGCCGGCAGGATAACGAAAACCAAAGGGGAGAATACAGGCTGTTTCTCTCCGCGGAGTCCCGCAGGAATGCCAAAAAACATTTCCCGCATGGGATATCTGTTCTGTTCGTTATCCATGGCCGGCTCTTTGTTGCACGGTCGCCCGTGTTTTTGCGCCGGCCTGCGCTGTGGCAGCAGCGGGAGGGCATCCGCCGAATTTTCGATACTCCCTCCACCTCGTCATCCGCCCGCGGTACACAAACCGGGCGGTACTGGCGCTTTGACCATGTGATATTATAGCAAAATTCCGGTGTCTTGTAAAGAAAAAAGAGGAAAGAGCCTGCCGGTCCTTTCCTCCCATATTATGCAGCCTTATGCCGGAATATGCGGAGTCGCGGCTTGTTCGGCCTCCAGCTGGGCCAGATGGGTCTGGTATCGGTCCAGGATCGCCTCTTCCAGGGTATGCCGCGCCTCCGGCGTGATGGGGTGGGCAATATCACGGAATGTCCCATTCTCATCCTTGCGGCTGGGCATCGCCACAAAGAGCCGCTCCGGCCCCTCAATGACCTTGATATCGTGTACAGCCAGGTCGCCGTCTATGGTGACCGAAACCAACGCCTTCAGCCGTGCGTCCTCGTAAATTTTGCGGATCCGAATATCGGTGATATTCATGCCTGTTTCTCCTTTCAGATGCCTTTTATTGTTGTTGGGCGCAGGCAGCGAACGGAATGATCGGCGAGGGCTGTGTCAGGGCCTCGACAGGCGCTAGCCCGTCTTCACCGGGCGCCAGCCTGCCTTCGCCCCCTCCTTGCCCTCATCCGATCCTGCCGCCCGCCGCCTGCGCCTGCGGGCTTCGCATGCCATTAGCCTTGTCCGCCGCCTGGCAAATTATGCACTTCCCGCCGCTTTTTGTATTAAAATGCCCGTTGCTATTGTCAAAAGCCCTGCTAATGGGGTATAATATACCATGTATGAAATTCTTAAAGGTGGCGGTCACAGTATGGAAAAACCGATTGAAACAATCCCGGAAGGGGTCAAACATATCCATTGCATCGGCATCGGCGGCAGCGGCATGTTCCCGCTGGTGCAAATCCTGCACGGCCGGGGCTACACCATTACCGGCAGCGATAATAACGAAAGCGACATTGTCAATTTGGAGCGTCAGATGGGCATCGAGGTGACGATGGGGCAGCGCGCCGAAAATATCAGGGGCGCCGATCTCATCCTCTATTCCGCCGCCATTATGGATACCAACCCCGAGCTCATCGCCGCGCGGGAAAGCGGCCTGCCCTTGTGGGAACGCGCCAAAATGCTGGGCGCCGTCTCCAGCTGGTACAGCGAGGCGCTGGGCGTCTGCGGTACCCACGGTAAAACCACCACCACCGCCATGATCGTCCAGATCCTCTATATGGCGGGACTGGATCCCTCCGCCGTCATCGGCGGCAAGCTGCGGACCATAGGCGGGTACGGGCGCAGCGGGTCAACGCAGCGCTTTGTGTACGAGGCCTGCGAATTCAAGGATACCTTCCTTTCCACCCACCCGGATATCGCCCTTGTCCTCAATATCGATAATGACCACATGGAATACTTCCACACTGTGGAAAACGCCATGAAGAGCTACACCAGGTTCGCCCAAAAGGCCCATACCGTCCTGTATAACGGCAGCGATGAAAAAACCTGCCGTGCCATGGAGGAAGCGGCAGGGGAGGGAAGAACCTTCCTCACCTTTGGCTGGGAGGACACCAACGACTATTACCCCGCCAATCTCCGCCACCTGGGCGGGCTAGACCGCCGCTTTACCCTCATGTTCCGCGGCAAGCCCCTCACCGAGATCCACCTGCAAATCCCCGGCGACCACAATATCCTCAATGCCATTGCCGCCGCCGCGGGCGCCATGCAGCTGGGCGCCACCCCGGAGCAGGCCGCTGCCGGCCTGGCTGCCTTTACTGGGGCCGGCCGCCGCTTTGAGGTGCTGGGCAAAACGCATAAAGGCGCTACCGTTGCCGATGACTACGCCCACCACCCGGCGGAGCTGCGCGCCACCCTCACCGCCGCCAAGGAGCTGGACTTTAAGCGTGTATGGGCCGTGTTCCAGCCCTTCACCTTTAGCCGCACCTATATGCTGCTGGAGGACTTTGTCTCCGCCTTGTCCATCGCCGACCGCGTGGTGCTTTCGCCCATCATGGGCAGCCGGGAGGTCAATACCTACCACATCACCTCGGAGGATCTGGGCGAAAAGATCCCCGGCTGTGTCTGCCTGCCATCCTTCCAGGCCATGGCGGATTATGTCGATCGGTATTCCGAGTCCGGTGATCTGATCCTTACCCTTGGCTGCGGCGATGTTTATAAATGTGCCCGCATGATCCTGCACCACGAATAACTTTTCCAGAGGCTCTCCCTTCGGCGGGGAGCCTCATCCTTTTTCGTTGTGCATTTACTACAAAATATCACGCAAAACTTCGTCAATATATTAGCGTGTCCCCAAAATGTGACCAATTTGTAAAAAAACACTTGCATTGTTCCGCTAACGGTGCTATAAATGTGACAACAGAATAAAGCCAATTTGGTAGAGGTTGCGGGTTTCATCAGTAACCATCCCCATACGGTCCGGGAGACCGGGGAGGGAGAAAGGGAAAGCCGCCGAAGCGAAAGCGCTCCCCCGAGAGCCTTTTTGCTGGGACGCAGCAGAATATGCTGCGGACTGTCACAGAAACTGTGGAGAGCTATCAGCGGGTTCCTGCGTTATTGCTATTTGTTTTTATTACGCCGGCCATGAGATTTGTTTTCCGCATTTCTCATGGCTTTTTTCGTCCCATTTTTCAGGAGGTAAATCTTATGTTTGGTACATTTTGGGCACTCGTTCCCCCCATCATCGCTATCGGTTTGGCCCTCATCACCAAGGAAGTGTACAGCTCCCTGTTCATCGGCGCTGTGGCCGGCGCCCTGTTCTATGCCGGCTTCCATGTGGAGGCGCTCGACTCTCTGCTCAATGACGGCGTAGTGGCCGCCATCCGTGATAACGCCGGTATCTTCATGTTCCTCGTGCTGCTCGGCATCCTTGTTGCCCTGCTCAATAAGGCCGGCGGCTCCGCGGCCTTCGGCGCTTGGGCCAAGACCCACATCAAGACCCGCGGCGGCGCCATGTTCGCTACCTTCCTGCTGGGCGTGCTCATCTTCGTGGATGACTACTTCAACTGCCTCACCGTCGGCAGCGTCATGCGCCCGGTAACGGATAGCCATCGTGTTTCCCGCGCCAAGCTCGCCTATCTCATCGATGCCACCGCCGCCCCCATCTGCATGATCGCCCCCATTTCCTCTTGGGCAGCTGCCGTCTCCGGCGTTGTGGAGGATTACAGCGGTTTTGATCTGTTCATTCGTGCAATTCCATTTAATTTCTATTCGCTGCTCACTATCGTTATGGTGCTGTTCCTCTGCAAGACCGGCATGGACTACGGCCCCATGCGCCGGCATGAGCTTAACGCCATCCGCAATAACGACCTGTTCACCGAAGGCGAGCAGCCCGAGGCCGTTGAGGAAGTTTCCAATCCTCGCGCTAAGGTGATCGACCTGCTGCTGCCAATCATTGTGCTGGTGGTGCTGTGCGTCAGCGGTTTGGTCTACTCCGGCTACCTCAATGGCGCCGATAATTTCATCGATGCCTTTGCCAACTGCGATGCCTTCTTCGGCCTGCCCTGGGGCGCTATTGTGGCGCTGGTCTTTACCGTCATCTATTTCGTTCTCCGCCGGGTCATTTCCTTCAAGGATGCCATGAGCTGCATTCCCCAGGGCTTCTGCGCCATGGTTCCCGCCATCCTCATCCTCACCCTGGCCACCTCCCTCAAGAATATGACCACTCTGCTGGGCGCCAAGGAGTTTGTCGCCGGCGTAATGCACAGTGCCTCCAGCGGCCTTTACAGCCTGCTGCCGGCCGTTATCTATCTGGTTGCCTGCGGACTGGCGTTTGCCACCGGCACCTCCTGGGGCACCTTCGGTATTCTTATCCCCATTGTCACCGAGGTCTTTAAGGCTGACTTCACCCTGATGATCGTCGGCGTTTCCGCCTGTCTCGCCGGTGCGGTATTCGGTGACCATGTTTCTCCCATCAGCGATACCACCATCATGGCTTCCGCCGGTGCCCAGTGCAACCACCTGAACCATGTTTCCACCCAGTTCCCGTATGCAGCCACTGTGGCTATTGTTGCTTTCTTTACCTACATCATCGCAGGCTTCGTTCCTAATGCCGTCATCGTCCTTCCCATCGGCATTGTCCTGATGCTTGTTACCCTGTTCATCATCCGCGGCATCACCAACCGCCGCGGCGCGGAGGGCTGATCGCCCCGCTTTGCTTTTCTGCCAGCCTCTCCGCAAAAGGAGGGGCTGGTTTCTGCTTCCCCGCAAATCCCTGCATACCGCACATCGGCCCGCAGGGCGCCCCGGCTTCGCCGGGGCTGGCCGGGGCTCCGCCCCGGCCTACGGCCGCCTGCGGCGGCCGGCCCTGCGGGCCCGCCCCCTGCCGGGATTCCGCCCCTCCCCATAGCGCCCAGGCCCTCCGCACCCACCACCCCGCTTTTTCATAGAATAAACCGTCCCCGCATTGTATTTCCCACTCAAAAGTGATATAATAGCCTATAATTTTTATTTTCCGTTACTCCACAGCAAGGAGGCTTTGCTATGCAGCCCATCATCCGTTCCGAAAAACTCTCGCAGGTCCATTCCGATATCCGCGGCCCCGTCTATGTGGAGGCCATGAAGATGATCGCGGAGGGAACCCCCGTCCTGCGCCTCAATACCGGCAATCCTGCCACCTTCGGCTTTACCATGCCCCCCAGCGTGCGCCACGCCCTGCTGGAGAATGCCGATAAGGCCGTTGGCTACTGCGATTTCCGCGGCATGCCCGCCGCCCGTCAGGCCATTCTGGAGTACGAAACCGGCAAGGGCATCCAGGGCCTCACCCCCGATGATATCTTCGTCGGCAATGGCGTCAGCGAGATGGCTCAGTTCGCCATCACCACCCTGCTCAATTACGGTGATGAGATCCTGCTCCCCAGTCCCAGCTACTCCCTGTGGACCAATGTCACCCTCATCGCCGGGGCCAAGCCGGTGTTCTACACCTGCGATGAAGCCTCCGACTGGTACCCCGATGTCGAGGACATTCGCCGGAAGATCACCTCCCGCACCCGTGCCATCCTCATCATCAATCCCAATAACCCCACTGGCGCGCTGTACCCCCGCGAACTGCTGGAGCAGATTGTGGCGATCGCCAGGGAAAAGGAACTTATCCTCCTCTCGGATGAGATCTACGACCGCCTGGTCATGGACGGCAAGGAGCATGTCTCCACCGCTGCCCTCTGCCCGGATCTCCCGGTCCTCACCTTCAACGGCCTTTCCAAAAGCCACATGATCTGCGGCTTCCGCTGCGGCTGGCTGGCTGTTTCCGGCCCTCGCGAGGTGACCAAAGATTTTATCGCCGGCATGGTGGCGCTCACCAGTATGCGCCTGTGCGGTAATGCCCTCACGCAGTTGGTCATTCCTGCCGCCCTGCAGGATGAACAAAGCACCCGTGAGCTGCTCATCCCCGGCGGCCGCCTTTATGAGCAGCGGGAAGCCGCCGTTCAGGCCATCCGCCGGTTCGATTGCCTCTCGGTGGTCAAAAATACCGCCGCCTTCTACATTTTCCCCCGCATCGATCTCAAAAAGTGCCCCATCACCGATGATAAAAAGTTCGCTATGGATCTCCTGCACGAAAAACACATCCTGCTGGTGCCCGGTAGCGGCTTCGATTGGCCTCAGCCCGATCACTTCCGGGTCGTCATGCTGCCGGAAGCGAAGGACCTCGCCCGCGCCATGACCGATGTCGGTGAATTCCTGCAAACCTACCGTCAGTAACTATCAGCAAAAAGGCCCCGGCGTCAAACCGGGGCTTTCTTTCCATCATAGTATTCACGGAGGACCTCATGAAAGCCATCTTCATTGATATCGATAACACCCTGCTGGATTTTGATGCCTATGTCCGCACCACCATGGAGCAGGGCTTTGCCCATTTTGGCCTGCCCGCCTACCGCCCGGAGATGTACCATACCTTCACCGCCGAAAATAATAAGCTCTGGCGGCAGATCGAGGAGGGTACACTCACCTTCGCCGAGCTTCAAAAAATCCGCTGGAACAATGTTTTTGCCGCCCTAGGCATCCATTTTGATGGCCCCGCCTTTGAACATTACTTCCGTGCCGCCCTGCACGAGAGCGCCATCCCAGTCCCCGGTGCCATGGAGCTCCTGCAAAGCCTTTCCGGCCGCGCACTCCTGTGTGTCGCCAGCAACGGCCCCTACGAACAGCAGCTCCACCGGCTGGAGATCGGCGGTATGAAGCCGTATTTTGATTATTTCTTCATTTCGGAGCATGCTGGCGCCGCCAAGCCCGCCCCAGCCTTCTTCGATTACGCCTTCCGCGAGCTGAACGAAAATCGCTCCGTCCCCATCCTCCCGCAGGAAACCCTCATCATCGGGGACTCTCTCTCGTCCGATATTGCCGGTGGCCTGCAATACGGCATGAAAACCTGCTACTACCGCCGCCCCGGGGCCCCCGCCGCTCCCACCGGGGTAGATGATACCGTTACCGACCTGCGCCAGATTCCCGCCCTTTTCTAATCGCTGCATTGCCTGGGGTACGGCCCGCAGGCGATGCTTCGCATCGTGCCGTTCCTCGCTTCGCTCGGAACCGGCCCCGCAGCTTCGCTGCGGCCCTGCGGGCTGCCCCATTACACCGTAAGGAGAATGAATGCTTACTTATCACCAAACAACTGAAGCAGAAAAATACCGTATCACCGCCTGGGAATATGAAGGTGAGTATGCAATCTACAATGCCACACCTTATGCGGAGCAAAAGAAAAAAGGCTTTGGCTTTGCCAATCCGCTCAATCATTTCTATTCCTTTTACGCAGGGGAAGAACTGGTTGGCTTTATCAATCTGTACGAGGAGGAAACCGAAGTCTTCTTCGGCATCGGCGTTGCACCGGCCCATTGCGGCAAAGGCTATGGCCGGCAGATGACCGAAATCGCCTGCACGCTTTCGCGGCGCTTGTTTCCCGGCAAGCCCCTTTATCTGGAGGTGCGTACCTGGAATACCCGCGCTGTCCGCTGCTACCAAAAGGCCGGCTTTCGCATCGTCGGGGAACCCCTCCGCCAAACCACCTCTCTCGGCGAGGGCCTTTTTTACCGCATGGTAGCCCAATAGAATCAAAAAAAATCCGACCCACGGTGTTTCCGCAGGCCGGATTTTTTTATATCGTTTGGATTTGGGATCACTTTTCCCAGCGGCGGCACAGCTCCTCCACCTCGTCCGCAAAGCGGGCCACATCGCGGTTGGCGCCCTGTTTGTAGCCGCTCGCAATGCCGGTAAGCCGTTCCACTGCCGCCAGCAGCCGGCGGAACATCTCGCTGACAAAACCGGCCTTCTTCTCCTTGTCCCGCGGGAAGTCTCGTCCCTTGGCCAGGCATGCGCCGTCCATCAGGCTGTACTCCGATTCAAAGAGCGGCACCTCGGCCGTGTAGCCCAGCCCCTGCAGCGTCTCGCGGAAGCTCAGCGCCGCGGTTTCCTCGCCGTGCACAATAAAGACCTTCTTGGGCTTCTGTCCCTGCATCTCCAGCCAGTGGATGAGTCCGTTTTTATCCGCGTGGCTGGACATGAACTTAAAGGAGCAGATTTCCGCCCGCACAGCGATCTTCTCTCCAAAGAGCTTAATCGAGGTAAGACCATCCAAAAGCTGCCGCCCCATCGTTCCCTCACTCTGGTATCCCACAAAGACGATGGAACATTCCGGCCGCCACAGGTTGTGCTTCAGGTGGTGCCGGATGCGTCCGGCCTCGCACATGCCGCTGGAGGCAATGATGACCTTGGGGGTCGGGTCGGTGTTCAGTGCCATGGATTCCTGCGAGGTGCGGGAAAGCTTCAGCCCGGGGAAACTGATGGGCTTAAAGCCGTTTTTCAGCAGCTCTATGGTCTCCTCGTCGGCATAGCCGGTCAGGTCGCCGTCGTAAATCTGGGTGGCCTCCAGTGCCAGCGGGCTATCCACATATACCGTAAAGTTGGGGTTCGATTCCACCAGCCCCCGCGCCTTGATCTCACGGATGTGATACAGCAGCTCCTGGGTGCGCCCCACCGCAAAGGAGGGGATCACCACATTGCCACCCCGGGCCAGTGTCCGGTCTATGATCTCGGAAAGATCCTTGGGCACATCCTCACCGGTCTCATGTAGCCGGTCGCCATAGGTGGATTCCATCACCACATAGTCGGCCGGGGGCACCGGCTGCGGGTCCCGGATAATAGGCTTATCCACATTGCCGATATCCCCGGAGAAGATGACGGTACGGGTCTCGGCCCCCTCCGTCACCGTAAAGCGGATCGCCGCCGACCCCAGCAGGTGCCCGGCGTCATACCAGTCCGCCGCAATTCCCGGGAAAAGCTCCACATGGTCGCCGTAGCTTACCGGCACCAGCAGCTCCAGGGTATCGGTGGCATCCTGCACCGTGTAAAGAGCGTCCTCGGTCGGGTCGCCGCTGCGTTTATTTTTCTTTGCTTTCCACTGGGCATCGCTTTCCTGTATCCGGGCGCTGTCCAGCAGCATGATCTTTAAGAGGTCGCAGGTTGCCCGTGTCGCGTAGATAGGCCCCTTGTAGCCGTTTTTCACCATCAGCGGCAGCCGCCCGCTGTGGTCGGTGTGGGCATGGGTCACACATACCGCGTCTATCGCTGTCGCGTCAAAGAACAGCTCGTTTTCATTGTATACATCGCCGCCCTGCTGCAGGCCGCAGTCGATGAGAATATTCTTGCTGCAGGCGGTCAAACGGTGGCAGCTGCCAGTCACTACCCGGGCCGCCCCCCAAAAGCTCAGTTTCATAAATGCGCTTCCCCTTTCGATTTTCTTTTTCCAGTATACCACACCCCGCCGAAAAAGGAAAGGGGACAGCAGGGTGGGGGTGGGCGGCTGCCGCAGATTTTACACTCTGTTCATGGGGCAGGAGCGGCGCAGCCGCGCGCCCTGCGGGCGCGCTCCCAGCCCTTTGGGCCGGTGTGGGCGGGGCAAAACCCCGCCCGGCTGCGCCGCCTTGGCCTCTGTCGCCAGTTCCTCCCCAAACCGCAAAAAGCCGCCCCCGCGCAGGGAGCAGCCTTTTCTTTTACAGCTCTTTGTAGTAGGGACAGATATCCTCATAGTGCCCGTCCTTCATCCGGAAGCCCTTGGGAATGGTACCCAGCTGGATAAAGCCCAGCCGCTCGTAGAGGTGCCGGGCGTGCAGGTTGGTGGCTACTACGGCATTAAACTGCAGTACCCCAAAGCCATGCTTTTTGCCCTCCTTCAGGCAGTCCAGCACCAGCTTTTCGCCAATGTGCAGCCCACGGGCCTTTTTACTTACCGCGTAGCTCGCGTTGCAAATGTGCCCGCAGCGCCCCACATTGTTAGGGTGCAGAATGTAAAGCCCCAGCACCTTTCCGGCTTCGTCCTCCGCCACACCGCACCAGCTTTGCCCGGCAAAAAACTCTCTGCCGCTTTCCTCGGTCAGCAGCTCCTCCTGCGGGAAGGCAATCCCGTCCTCCACTACCTCATTCCAGATGGCTACCATCAGCGGCAGGTCCCGGCTTTCATATCCTCGTATCGTGATCTGCATGGGCCCAGCCTCCTTTTCGCTTCCTCGCCGATTCCTGCCCGCCGCAGGATACGGCCCCGCAGGGCGGCGCTTCGCGCCGTGACGGCCTGCCGGCCGTCCCCGCGGCTTCGCCGGCTTTTCAGCCTCGCCTTACTGCTCCATCAGCCCGGTGATCAGCCGGCACAGCTCGGCCGGCTCCTCTATCGGCACGCCGCCGATGAGACATCCCTCGGCATACAGCAGCTTTGCGTAGTCTGCCAGCTTTTCCTTGTCGGTCACGGCGTATTCCTTCAGCTTGGCCGTTACCGGATGGTCGGGGTTCAATTCCAGCACCACATCCGCCTTAAAGCGATTCTCCCGCCCCGGCATGGCGTTCAGCGTCTGCTCCATCTCCATCGAAAGCCCGCCCTCGGTGGAAAGACATACCGGGTGGGATTTCAGCTTGTCGGTAAAGCGCACGGCATGTACCTTTTCGCCCAGCGCCTCCTTCATCGCCGCAAAGAGATCAGCAGCCGCCTCATTTTCCTCGGCCAGCGCCTTCTTCTGCTCATCGGTGGAAAGATCGATCTCATCGGTGCGGATATTAAGGAACTTCTTGCCGTCATACTCCCGCAGCGTCTTGATGGAAAATTCATCCACCTGCCCGGTCATATACAGCATCTCGTAGCCGGCTTCTTTTATCTGGTCGGCCTGCGGCAGAGCGTCTATTGCCTCTACCGTGCGGCCGCAGCCGTAGTAGATGGCCTCCTGGCCCTCCTTCATACGGCCCACATATTCCTTCAGGGTCGTCAGCTTCTTTTCGGTGGAGGAATAGAACAGCTGCAGATCCTGCAGGGTGTCCTTGTGCATGCCGTAGTCCATGCACAGGCCGTAGGTCAGCTGCGTGCCAAATTCCTTCCACAGCGCCTCATATTTCTCACGGTCGTTTTCCAGTAGCTTCTCCAGCTCGCCTTTAATGCGCCGCTCCAGCGCCCGTTCAATGAGCTGCAGCTGCCGGTCATGCTGCAGCATCTCCCGGCTGATGTTCAGGGAAAGATCCTCGCTGTCTACCAGGCCCCGCACAAAGCTGAAATAGTCCGGCAGCAGGTCGGCACACTTTTCCATAATAAGCACGCCGCGGGAATAAAGCTGCAAGCCCTTCTCATAGCTGGTGGAGTAGTAGTTCATCGGGGCATGGCTGGGGATAAACAGCAGGGCGTTAAAGGTGGCGTTGCCCTCCGTCCGGGTATGGATCACCACCGCCGGGTCTTCATAGTCGTAGAATTTGTTCTTATAGAAGTCGTTGTACTCTTCCGGCTTTACTTCGCTCTTTTGCTTGCGCCACAGCGGGATCATGCTGTTTAGAGTGGTTTCTTCCCACACCGTTTCATACTCCGGCTTTTCGGGGGCTTCCTCGCCCTCCGGCACCGCCTTGGGGCGGTACTGCGGCATCAGCAGGGTGATGGGGTAGCGGATATAGTCGGAATATTTCTTCACCAGCTCGGAAAGGCGGTATTCCTCCAGGAATTCGCTGTATTTCTCGTCCTCGGTGTCGTCCTTCAAGTGCAGGGTGACGCGGGTGCCCCTCCAGTCCATTTCGCAGGGCTCTATGGTGTAGCCCTCGGCGCCGCTGGATTCCCACCGGCTGCCGGTTTCCTCGCCCCAGGCGCGGCTTTCCACCGTTACATGGTCGGCCACCATAAAGGCGGAATAGAATCCCACGCCGAACTGCCCGATGACTTCCACATCCTCGCCGGTCTCGTTTTCCCGCTTAAAGTCCAGACTGCCGCTCTTGGCGATGGTGCCCAGGTTCTTTTCCAGCTCCTCGGCGGTCATGCCGCAGCCGTTATCGGTGATGGAAAGCAGCCGGTTTTCCTTATCCACCGCCAGGGCGATCTTGTAGTCGCCGCGGGAAAGGGGAATGCTGTCATCGGTCAGCGAGCGGAAATACAGCTTATCAATGGCATCGCTGGCATTGCTGATAAGCTCCCGCAGGAAGATCTCCTTGTGGGTGTAAATGGAATTGATCATCATATCCAGCAGCTTTTTGCTTTCGGCTTTGAACTGCTTCGTTCTCATGGTCACAGGCTCCTTTGCTTCTTGTTTTATCTTTTCGCGTCCGCCCCGGCAACCGGATAGATCGGTTCCGGCGGTGTCGCTGGCGTCGCAAGGCATCAGCCCGTCTTTGCCGGGCAAGAGCCTTCCTTCCGCCGCTCCTTGCCGTACCTCGATCTCTCCGGCCGCCCGGGGCAGCCGCTATCCATTTTTGTTACATCGCCACCAGCTTTTCGCCGTCGTAGTCCACCGTAATGGCAGTCTCGGGGGCGGGATCCTCAGCAATGATCCACCGGGCCAGCAGCGTCTCCACTTCGGTCTGGAGCAGCCGCTTGAGCGGCCGCGCACCGTAAATGGGGTCGTACCCCTTGGCGATCAGATAATCCTTGGCGGCATCGGTCAGGGTGACGGTCAGCTGCCGCTGGGCCATCCGCTTCTGCAGGTCTGCCACCAGCAGATCCACAATGCCGCGGATGTTTTCCTTGGTGAGGGGCTTATAGAAGACGATCTCATCCAGCCGGTTCAGGAACTCCGGACGGAAGCTGCGGCGCAGCAGCTGGGTCACGCCGTCGCGGGCCTCCTCGCTGATCTCGCCGTTTTCGCCGATGCCCTCCAGAATGAGGTCGGAGCCCAGGTTGGAGGTCAGGATGATGATGGTGTTCTTAAAGTCCACGGTGCGGCCCTGACTGTCGGTGATCCGGCCGTCATCCAGTACCTGAAGCAGCACATTGAACACATCGGGGTGGGCCTTTTCCACCTCATCAAACAGTACAACAGAGTAGGGACGGCGGCGAACCGCTTCGGTCAGCTGACCGCCCTCCTCGTAGCCAACATATCCGGGAGGCGCGCCGATCAGGCGGCTGACCGAGTACTTCTCCATGTACTCACTCATATCGATCCGGACAATGTTGTGCTCATCGTCAAAGAGCGCCTCGGCCAGGGCCTTGGCCAGCTCGGTCTTGCCGACGCCGGTGGGCCCCAGGAACAGGAACGAGCCGATGGGACGCTTGGGATCCCGGATGCCGGCCCGGCTGCGCAGGATGGCATCGGAAACCTTGGTCACGGCTTCATCCTGGCCAATAACACGGCGGTGCAGGATATCCTCCAGGTGCAGGAGCTTTTCACGCTCACCCTCCATCAGCTTGGCCACCGGGATACCGGTCCAGCGGGCCACGATGCGGGAGATCTCCTCCTCGGTGACCTTGTCACGCAGCAGGGTGTCCTCCTTCTCCTCGGTCTCGCTTGTCTTTTCGGCCTCCTCCAGCTCCTTTTGCAGCTGGGGCAGTTTGCCGTATTTCAGCTCGGCGGCCTTGTTCAGGTCGTAGCGGTTCTGCGCCATCTCTATCTCGGCATTGATCTTCTCGATCTCCTGCCGCAGGTTCTGCACCTTGCCGATGGACTGCTTCTCGTTCTCCCAGCGGGCCTTCATGCCGTTAAACTGCTCCCGCAGCTCGGCCAGCTCTTTCTGTACCTCTGCCAGGTGGGCCTGGGTCAGCTTGTCGGTCTCCTTCTTCATGGCCGCTTCCTCAATTTCCAGCTGCATGATGCGGTGCCGCAGCTCATCCATCTCGGTGGGCATCGAATTCATTTCGGTCTTGATGAGAGCGCAGGCCTCATCCACCAGGTCGATGGCCTTATCCGGCAGGAAACGGTCGGTGATGTAGCGGTTGGAAAGGGTGGCGGCGGCGATGAGGGCGGCGTCCTGAATTTTCACGCCGTGGTACACCTCATACCGCTCCTTCAAGCCACGCAGAATGGCAATGGTATCCTCCACGGTGGGCTCGGCTACCATAACGGGCTGGAAACGGCGTTCCAGGGCGGCATCCTTCTCGATGTACTTGCGATACTCGTTCAGGGTGGTGGCGCCGATGCAGTGCAGCTCGCCGCGGGCCAGCATGGGCTTTAACAGGTTGCCGGCATCCATGGCGCCGTCGGTCTTGCCAGCGCCGACGATGGTATGCAGCTCATCGATGAAGAGGATGATCTTGCCCTCGCTCTGCTGCACCTCGTTCAGCACGGCCTTCAGCCGTTCCTCAAACTCGCCGCGGAATTTGGCGCCGGCCACCAGGGAGCCCATATCCAGCGAGAACAGGGTCTTATCCTTCAGGTTTTCCGGTACATCCCCGGCCACGATCCGCAGGGCCAGCCCTTCGGCAATGGCGGTTTTACCTACGCCGGGCTCGCCGATGAGACAGGGGTTGTTCTTGCTCTTGCGGGAAAGGATGCGGATGACATTGCGGATCTCCTCATCCCGCCCGATGACGGGATCGAGCTTCTGGGCGCGTGCAGCCTCGGTCAGGTCGCGGCCGTATTTTTTCAGCACATCGTAGGTTTCTTCCGGGGTATCGCTGGTGACGGTACGGTTGCCCCGCACCTGCCGCAGCGCCGCCATAAATTTTTCCTTGGTGAGCCCCGCTTCCCGGAACAGGGCGCGCAGGGTGTCATCGGTTTTCTCAAAGAGGCCGAGCATCAGGTGCTCCACGGAGGTGTACTCATCGTGCATCTCACGGGCGATCTTTTCGGCCTCGTTCAGGGCCTGCTCCAGGTCGCGGGAGAGGTACATCTGCCCGGCGCCGCTGCCGGAAACCTGGGGCAGACGCTCCACCGCGGCGGTAAGCTTCTGCCGCAGGGCGGCGGGTTCCACACCGGCCTTCTGCATCAGCTGGGGGATGAGCCCCTCTTTCTGCTCCAGCAGGGCAAGCAGCAGGTGCTCCTGCTCGATCTGCTGATTCTGCCGGGCGGAGGCCATCTGCTGGGCGGCCTGCACAGCTTCTACACTTTTTTGGGTGAATTGGTTGAGGTTCATAAAACATCCTCCTCACATGGTAAATTTGCTTGTTTTATACGGCGACATTCCGCCGCTCAAAGTATTCCCGGTACAGCCGTTCGATCTTCGCTTTTGTTTCGCGGGAATCCGGCTCCGGTTCCGAAAAATACAGCTTGAGGGCTGCATCGAAGGTGGAAATATAATCGGCGATGAGCTCGCCGAGAGCTTCGCTGCCCAGCAGCAGGCTTTGGGGGGTGGGGCTTTGCAGCATCAAAACCCGGAGATAGCGTTCGCCATCCACCAGGCTTTGCTGCCGGCCCAGGAAAACCGTTTCCACGGTATCCCACAGGCCGTAAAAATTGACCATGGCCATGATGAGCTGGGTATTCTGCGTCCGCAGCGAGACCCGGAGGGTGCCGATGGATTGATTATCCCGGGAAAGCTCCAGGCTGTAACGGACGGTGGGATTGTACTTATAGCGCAGGGCCGTCCGGAGATTCATCATCCCGGCGGAGGCGGCCTCCGGCAGCTGGAAGCCCGCGGCGGATTCGAAATGGCGGCGGACCTCCGCAAGGAGGTGACTCATGCGCTTTTCCGGGGTGATAAGACTGGCGTATTCGGCCAAGATCTGGTTGACCATATTGCTGCGGTTGGTGCCGCGCTGGTAGGCCAGCTTATCGATCTCATGCACCACATCCTCCGAGAGGACGAGGGAATAGACATTCTTTTTCATGCCGCCGGTTCACCTCCTTTTTCGGCTTGCAAGCTTATTGTAAACCGAAATGTGAAAATTGTCAAGCGATTTATATAAATTAAATTGCAAATTTTTTGTGAACGGCGGTTTGCGGCCGGCCGGGGAATGTGGTAAAATGGGGGGGAGAATTCCGGTGGGGAGGGGGGCCGCGCCCGCGCCCGCAGGGCGCGGAAGGCGCGCGAGCGCAGCGAGCGCGTACGCGCGTGTAACGCGCGCGCGACCCCCAAATCTGGATTTTGCAGGGAGTGGGGAAGGACAATGTGGGAAAAACTGAAGGCGACGGGGAAGCCCATCCTGCTGTATGGGATGGGGGACGGGGCGGAGAAGATAGCCGCCGAGCTGAAGAAGCGGGAGATCCCCATAGCGGGGGTGTTCGCGAGCGAGGGCTTTACCCGGGGGCAGGAATTTATGGGCTGTCCGGTGACCGACTACCGGTCGGCCAGGGAGCGGTACGGCGAGATGGTGGTGCTGGTGTGCTTTGGCACCCACCGGCCGGAGGTCATGGCGCAGATAGAGAAGCTGGCCAGGGAGCAGGAGCTGTATGCCCCGGATGTGCCGGTGGCGGGGGAGGAGATCTTTACCCGGGAATACGCGAAAGCACACCGGGAGGAGCTGGAGCGGGTATACGGACTGCTGGCGGATGATCACTCCCGGAAAGTGCTGCGGGATGTGGTGGAATATAAATTGACCGGTGATATTAAACTGCTGCGCGGGTGCGAAAGTGAGCCAAGGGAGGCGTGGGAGAACATCCTGCGGCCGGGAAAAGAGGAGCACTACATGGACCTGGGGGCCTACACCGGGGATACCATAGCGGAATTTATAGGGTATGCGGGGGAGTGGCGGCGCATCACGGCGCTGGAGCCGGATCCTGTGACCTTTGCGAAGCTGGAGAAGAATACGGCAGGGCTGCATGATTGCATTCTGTACCGGCTGGGGGCGTACAGCCGGTACGCGCGGCTGCCCTTCGCGGGTGGGGCTGGGCGTGGCTCCCACCTGGCGGCGGGCGGCGCCATGACCGAGCTGGACAGTGTGGATAACATCCTGTGCGGGCAGACGGTGAGTCTCATCAACATGGATGTGGAGGGGATGGAGGCAGAGGCGATAGCGGGCATGGCCAAGACGCTGCGGCGGCACCGGCCGAAGCTCCTAATCGCGGGGTACCACCGCAGCGAGGATCTGTGGCGGCTACCGCTGGAGGTGCTGGCTATTCAGCCGGAATATAAGGTATATGTGCGGCATTACCCCTGCCTGCCAGCATGGGATGTGAATTTTTACTTTGTGTAAAAATGGCGGTCGGCAAACTGGGCATACCGTAAAATAAAGGTAGGTGCAGGGGCAGGCGGCGGAGCCGCTGCCGGGCAAAGTCCGGCCTCCCGGCGTCCCGTTGGGGCGCCGGGGTACGCCCGCGAAGGCGGGTGTGCGGCGGAGCCGGTGGGTCTGCGGCAGGCGGAAAGAAGACCGAGAAAAATGGGATATGAACTGATCTACATAGATGAGCGGGCCGAGTGGCTGGAAAAAGCGGCGGCGTGGTTCCACCAAAAGTGGGGAATCCTGCTGGAGGCGTACCGGGAGAGCATGGAGGAGCGGGGGACAAAAATGCTGTACCTGCTGACCGACCATATCCGTTTTTATGAGCGGTATGGGTGGGAGTACCTGTGTGATGCCATGGGCGAGGGAGAGGACACCCCCAGCTGGATGTACCGAAAAAGTACGGAATAAACGGGCTTCTGCCTTGTAATAGGGCAGGAAATGTGGTAAAATATATGCTTGTGATTTGCGCCGCGGTGGAAAAGCGGCAGAAAATAAGTGCCAAAGGAAGGACGAAACACTGTGGCAAGTTTGAAAGAGGAAATCAGCCGGCGGAGGACCTTCGCCATTATCTCCCACCCGGATGCCGGTAAGACCACACTGACCGAGAAATTCCTGCTGTACGGCGGGGCGATTCAGCTGGCGGGTTCGGTAAAGGGGAAGAAAACCGCGCGCCATGCGGTTTCCGACTGGATGGAGATCGAAAAGCAGCGCGGTATTTCGGTCACCAGCTCGGTAATGCAGTTTGAGTACCAGGGGTATTGCATCAATATTCTGGATACCCCGGGACACCAGGACTTTAGTGAAGATACCTACCGCACCCTGATGGCGGCGGACAGCGCCGTAATGGTCATTGATGCGGCAAAGGGCATAGAGCCGCAGACCCGCAAGCTTTTTAAGGTGTGCGCCATGCGGGATATTCCCATCTTTACCTTTATCAATAAGCTGGATCGTGAGGCGCGCAATCCCTTTGACCTGCTGGAGGAGCTGGAGAAGGAATTTGGCATTGGCACCTACCCGGTGAACTGGCCCATTGGCTGCGGCGTGGATTTTAAGGGCGTATTTGACCGCGACCGGCGGGAAATTCTGGCCTTTAATGAATTCCACAACGGGCAGAATAAGCTGGCGACCATCGAGTGCGACATTACCGATACTGCGCGGCTGGATGAGCTGCTGGGGCCGTACCAGCGGCAGGCGCTGGTAGATGACATAGAGCTTTTGGACGGCGCGAGCTATGAATTTGACCTGGAGAAGGTGCGGCACGGCAAACTCAGCCCGGTGTTCTTCGGCTCGGCGCTGACCAACTTTGGCGTGGAAACCTTCCTCGAAAACTTCCTGAAGATGACGACGCCCCCACTGCCCCGCAAAACCGCCGATGGTGTGGTGGATCCCTTTGACGAGGGCTTTTCTGCCTTTGTGTTCAAGATCCAGGCGAATATGAACAAGAACCACCGCGACCGCATTGCCTTTATGCGGATCTGCTCCGGAAAGTTCCAGAAGGACACCGAGTACCTGCATGTGCAGGAGGGCAAGCGCATCAAGCTGGCGCAGCCGCAGCAGATGATGGCGGAGAACCGCGAGATCATAGAGGAGGCGTATGCCGGCGACATCATCGGTGTATTCGACCCCGGCATTTTCTCCATCGGGGATACGGTGTGCGACCCCAAGATGAAGGTGCAGTTCGAGGGAATTCCCACCTTTGCGCCGGAGCACTTTGCGGCGATAGAGCAGGTGGATACCCTAAAGCGCAAGCAGTTTGTAAAGGGCATTACCCAGATTGCGCAGGAGGGCGCCATCCAGATCTTTACCGAGCCGGGCGGCGGCATGGAGCGTGTGATCGTGGGTGTGGTAGGTGTGTTGCAGTTTGAGGTGCTGGAATACCGGCTGAAGAACGAGTACGGTGTGGCGATCCGCCGCAGCGACCTGCCCTATGGGTATATCCGGTGGATCGCGAGCCGGGACGCCGACCCCAAGACCATGACGCTGACCAGCGACACCAAGTGGGTGCAGGACCTGAAGGGCAACAACCTGCTGCTCTTTGCGAGTGAGTGGAACATCCAGTGGGCGCTGGAGCGCAACGAGGGCCTGCGGCTGACGGAATTTAACAGAGAATAAAAGAAAAGCGGCTCCGGGAGGGGCCGCTTTTTGGCAGGAGGGGAGGAACCCTGGTGGGGAGAGGAGGCCCGCAGGGCCGGCCGCCGCAGGCGGCCGTGGGCGGCCGAAGGCCGCCAAACCCCGGCGAAGCCGGGGTGCCCTGCGGGCCGTAAGTTTGCGGGCCGCGCAAACCGGCCGGGAGACAGAAAAAGCGACCCTGTGACGGGTCGCTCTTTTGGTGCGGGGAAATAATTATTCGGCTACTACAATGGGGGCGTCAGGGGCGTTCTTGCGGACGCTCTCAATGCCATTGAGGCAGCTGGCCTTGGCCTTGTAACCCTCAGAGGTGGCGATGATCTCGCCATTGCGGGCCTTGAGGCGGAAGCGGAACTCACCGGCTTTATCGGTGTAAACCTCAAACTTGGGGTTGGTGACGGTCTCGAAGCCCTCAACGGTCTGGTCTTCCAGCTTGGCTTCTACGGCATTTTTACGCACGCTCTCGATGCCCTTTTTGCAGGCGGCATCGCCGGAATATGCCTCGGAGGTGGCAATGACTTCGCCGTTGCCGGCTTTCAGGTCGAACTTAACGCCGCCGTTTTTGGTTTCCTTCATAACAAACTTGCCCATGTGACAGACCTCCTAAAAGAAGTTTCTTGGTACTTCTATGTTACATTGTTTTGGGTAGGAATGCAAGCAAATGAGCGAAATTCGCCGGGAAAAGGTTTTCTTTTGGGCAGAATCGTGGTAAAATAGGGACGGAATTTACAGCGAAAAGGAGTGACTGACCATGCAGATGGTGGAGATAAACAGCAAAAATGTGGATAGCATCACCCGGGAGGGCAAGACCTACCTGTACTTTACGGCGGGGTTCAGCCCCTTTGCGGCGGCCATGGAGCCGGTCTATCAGAAATTTTTGATGGAGGCGGAGCAATACGATGTGAAGGTGTGCCGCATCAATGTGACCGATGATATCGCGCTGGGGGAGCGCTTCCATGTGAAGGACCTGCCCACTATGCTGGTGTTCCGCGATGGAATGCGGGTGCACACCACCGAGGGTATTGTGCTGCCGGAGCATTACACCAATTTACTGAAGTTTTATTGAGAAGAAAGAAAGCCTGCCGCTTGGCGGGCTTTTTTAATAACCCGAAAGATGGGGACAGTGGGAAGGCGGGCGCGCCGCAGCGGGGAGGGCTGCCCGTCAGGGTCAGCACGACAAAAGCGGAGGGGCGCCCACCGTGGTGCGCGGATAGAAAGACTCTGAAAAGAGCCGGCCGGGGGAGAAAAAACGCGGTCAATAAGGGTGAAGTACTTCAACCCAAACGAAAGGAGGCAGGAGCATGAAGGACGAGGAAATTCTGCGGCTGTACAGGGAACGAAGCGAAACAGCTTTAACCGAAACCGAGCGGCAGTACGGCGTCCTGTGCGGCACCATCGCCCGAAATATCCTGCGGAACAGGCAGGACGCCGAAGAATGTGTGAACGATACATGGCACCGCGCATGGAACAGTATCCCGCCGGAGGAGCCGAGAAGTTTGGCGGCTTATCTGGGACGCATTACCCGCAATTTGGCGCTGAACCGGCTGCAAAAACAGAACCGCTTGAAACGGGGCGGCGGAGAAATGACGCTGATCTGGGAGGAGCTGGGCGAGATGCTGCCCGACCGGGACACCCCGGAGCAGCATTGGGAGCGCAGGGCCATAGCGGCAGCGCTGGAGCGCTTTTTGCGGGGACTGACCCCGGAGGAACGGATACTGTTCCTCCGGCGGTACTGGTGGGCGGAGCCGGTAAAAACGGCGGCTGCACACAGCGGCATTTCCCCGCGGCGGGCCAGGAGCATACTGGAGCGGCTGCGGCGCGACCTGCGCAACGAGCTGGAAAAGGAGGAGATCACGCTATGAAGCGAAAGGAACTGTGGGAGCTGCTGGGCGAGGTCCCGGCAGATATGATAGAGGAAGCGAGCATTCCCCGCAAGGGAAACAGGGTGCTGTGGCTGCGGCGGGTACTGCCTCTGGCGGCCGCTGTGGTGCTGCTGACCGCTACGGCGGTGGCGGCGGGGAAATACTTTGGCTGGAAAGACATACTGGGTACCCCGACCAAGGGAGTGGAGGAAAACACCGAGCCGCTGGCGGTGCAGGTGGACGCCGGGGACATCACCTTTACGGTGACGGAGACGCTGGCGGATGAACGGGTGCTGTACCTGCTGTGGGAGATGCAGGCGCCTGCGGCGATCTTCGGGGAGAGAAGCACGGCGGACGGTTGGCTGGACTTCGGGGAGGCAAGCGTGGATACCGGCGGCGGGGCTGTGTTCTCGGCGCAGCCCCCCAAGGGAAAAAGCAATATTCTGTGCGGCTATCTGGTGGCGGACTGGAACGACGCCATGCGGGGCAGCGCTGCCCACCTGCGGGTGAGCGGGCTGGGGCATCTGGAACGGACGAGAGATACCTTTATTGCGAAGGTGGATATGAAAGCGCTGTGCGACAGCGCCGTGCGCAAGGGGGTAGATCTTGACGAGTGGATCTCAAACTACCCGCAGATGATAGGTGACGGTGAGGGCAGCTATGAGGTGTGCAACACCGATGGTGAAGTGGTGCAAACCATTGATATGGCGTACTATGAAGATGGCAGGCTGTATGTTTTTTCACGCAGCAGGGAGGACTGTACTGAACCGGACAGCCCGCCCCATGGAGTCCTTTGCGACAGCACAGGGGAGAGAGTGGAGAATGTCGGTGGGTCTGGCGGTATTTTCCATCATGTGATTTATTATGATGTGGCGGAGGAGGAGCTGCCGAACCTGCAATTTATCCAGCCGGGAAGATGGCAGCGGGTGCCGGAGTATGATGCCGAATGGGAGGTCAGCTTTGATATCCCGCAGACGGTGGAGAGTGTGGGGCTGGCTGCGGCGGAGGGAGTAACGGTGAAATGCTCTCCGGTCTCGATGGAGATTACGGTAGACCGACTGATAGACCTGTCGCTGGGCTGGGCTGTGTATTTGAAAGACGGTACGGAGGTCGAGTTGAGAAGCAGAGACGGGAACCAGACAGCAACAAAAACAGAAATGAAGATGATATTCTGCAGGGCCATAGCGCCGGAGGAGATCGAGGCGATCTACTGCGGCGGAGTCAACCTTTTGCGGCAATCCCCCGCAGCGGAGGACGAACCGGCTTTTGAGGAGATATTTGACCGATATTATTACAGGGAGCCGTTTGCCGGATACAGACTTGAGGAGCCGGTTCGGGGTGTGACGGCATTCTACAGCCGACAGAAAGGGACCCCGTTTACCGCACTGCAGGCCGGAACGGTCGTATATACTGCGGAGAAGGGCTGGAACCAGGGAATGGGCCGGTGTATCCTGATACGGCAGGAAGACGGACTGTATGCGGTATATGCCCATTGCGAGGAGCTTTATGTGCAGGCGGGCGATGAAGTGATGCCTTATACGCAGCTGGGTACAACGGGAGACAGCGGAAATTTCGGAAACGGTTCTTCGGGAGTTTTCGGCATTGAGTTCAGTCTGGTGCGGGAGGAGGATATAACGCTGAAGACCGCCCGGGACGGAACCGTGACGGGCTTTACGGTGGGACATAACGCGTACGAGAACCCTGTTCTGCCGATGGAGACCGTGGAATGGACAGAGGACAGCGCATATATTGCCCCGGTGAAAAACGGGACAATGACCCAAGGAGTAATAGGGGCAAGCTGTCCTACCTACCGCCTTTTTGAAGCGCCGGCCGGGACTGCGGCGGTGGCCATGCGGGACGGCGTGGTGGAACAGACTCCGCCGGAGTACAAGGAGCGATGGATCGGTCTTATGGGCAGGCAGCCGGTATTGATCCGGCATGAGGACGGCAGCGCGATCCTGTACGGACACCTGAAAAATGTGACACTGAAGCCCGGCGATACGGTAAAGCAGGGTGAAAAGCTTGGTGAGTGCAGCGACAGCGGCGATACATGGGTAGCAGGGGTCGGTGTGATATATTACTCTGCTTCTACCGCAAAATAAATAAAAGCGTGGAAAATACCCCCGGCCAAAACGGTCGGGGGTGATTTTATGGCGTTATGGGGTCAGCACTGGCTCATCAGGCGGATGTAGAACTCTACCGCACGGCCGATGACTTCGGTGCGGATGCGCTCATTGTTGCCGTGGATGGTGCTGCGCTCCTCGGCGGTGAGATCCATGGCGGAGAAGCGGTAAACATGGTTGCTGACAGGACCGTAATGGCGGCTGTCGCTGCACTGTACCATCAAGTACGGGGAGACAAGGGAGCCTTGCCATGTGCCTGCCACGGCGGAAGCGACCTTATCCCACGCGGGGCAGTCGGTCTCACTGATGGGACTGGGGTTCATGCCTTCGACGCAGCGGAGCTTGACGGCGTCATTGCCGATGACCCCGCGGATGTATTCCATGGCGCTCTCCATGGTATCGGCGGGATTAAGCCGCATGTTGCTGACCATGGAGGCGCTGGGCGGGATGACATTGCTGGCCTTGCTGCCCTGCATCTGGGTGAATGCCACGGTGGTGCGCATCAGGGCGTTCAATTCGCCGCCCTGCTTTTTGCACAGGTTATCCAGAATACCGCCGAACAGCCACAGGTTGGCAAAGATCATGCGGTAAAGGAAGGTGGAATGACGGCCGAGGGTATCGAACATCTTGGCGGCCGGGGCGGTGATGTGCATGGTAAAGGGGTGATTTTCCACCTTGCAGCAGGCATCCGCCAGTACTCCCACGGGGGTGTGGGGCTTGGGCGCGGAGGCGTGACCGCCGGCGGAGGAAACGCTGTACTCCAGATTCATCATGCCCTTTTCGGCAATACCGATGAGCGCGCAGGGCTGCTTGACGCCGGGGAATACATCCTCGACCACCGCGCCGCCCTCATCCACGACAAGCTGGATATTGATATTGTGCTCCTGGAACCAGTGGACGATATTGACGGCGCCGGGGCCGTTGATCTCCTCCTGACCGGAGAAGGCAAAGTAAATGTCCTGCTCCGGCTGGAAGCCTTGCGCAATCAGATGATCGGCGGCAGTCAGCACGCCGTTAAAGGTGACCTTGGTATCCAGGGTGCCGCGTCCCCACAGCACGCCGTCCTCAATGATGCCCTCGAAGGGGGGCTTTTTCCAGTTCTCCTCCTCCACCGGGACAACATCAAAGTGCGCCATCATGACCGAAGCCTCATCGTGGGCCTTGCCCGCCCAGTAGAACAGCAGGCCGCGGTCCGGCAGGCGGGTGAGGGTGCATTTTTCATAAACATGGGGATATAATTCCGGCAGCAGGGCGATGAGCTTTTCGAATTCCGCCGGGTCCTCCTTGGAGGCATCGATGTAGCTGACGGTGCGGCAGCGGATGAGCCGCTGAAGATTGGTTACAGCGGCTTCGCGGTCAAACTCAACGGGGGCGTAGGTTTTAGCAGCTTCGGCCTTGGGACGGAACGCCGCGGTGCGCAGCAGCACAACGGCGATGAGCAGGACAAGAACGGCCAGAATCACATAAAGTACGACCATGATAAAACCTCCTTGCGGGTGAACGGGCAGCGTTACAGGATGCCCTTTTTATACAGGATGTGGGCAACGCCCACGGTGAACAGCACGCTGACCGGCACCATAATGCCGACAGTGCTGGAATTGAGGGCGGGAACGAAGATGAAGAGAACCAGCATCAGGCAGATGGGGGCGATGGAGAGCTTGGCGTTCTTTGAGATGAACACCACACCCAGGCCGCCGAACAGGGCGGGCAGGATCTGCGCGAAGGCGGGGGCCAGGGCGGGGCTTTCCAGCACCGGGGTGAGCGGGATGATGAGAATGACGCCCAGAATGATGATGACGGTGGTGACGATGCTGGAAACGGCAATGGCCACGGTGGAAACGATCTCGCCTTCCTCGCTGTTGGCTTTCACATCGGCCTGCTCCAGCGCGTTGAGGGCACAGGGGAGCTTGAGATTACTGATATTGCCGGTGACGAAGGAGAGGTAGCTGCCGCCTGCGCCCAGCATGGGCACATAGGTCAGCGTTTCAATAAATCCGACCGCCCAGTACATGGGGGCGGTGGCGATGAGGCCCATCAGGAGGCCCTTGCCATCGGCAGGGGCGTGGAAGATGATAGAGACGGCGGCGGGGAACATCAGCAGCAGAACCATCATCGAAAGGTTCCAGACGCGGCCGTAGTGATGGACGGAATCCATATAAGTCATATTTGCTTTTTTCATGGTGTGATCCTCCTTTCCCTTAGGACAGCCAGCCGGTGATGGGAATGGCGGAGGCCATGCCGAGAATAAGACTCATCGGCAGGGCGTAATCGCCCACCCAGTGCCAGCCGGTTTTTTTCATGATAAGGCCACACAGCGCCATAATAACGGCGGAAACGATCATGACGCATACCGGGATAAGGCCGGAGGGATCGCCGTGGAAGATGGTGCCGAAATCGCAGAACACATAGCCGAGGAAAGCGGCGATCATACCGATGAACAGGGCGGAGGAGAGGATATCGCCCCAGCGCTTATCACGGTTTTCTATCTTGGTCATGCCGCCCTGCAGCTTTTTACCGATGAGCGGTACCAGCCAGATGCCCAGCATGATGCTGATGGTCATGACCCAGGCGATGGTGACATACTGGGAAGCGGTAAGGGCGGAAACCTGCCCGAAGGTGAGGCCCATGGCGCTTTCGGCATTGGTGGCGGCAATGGTCTCGTAGGAGAGGGAGCCGACCACCGAAAGGCGCAGCCAGGGCAGCGGCAGGCCGAGGTCCTTGGAGAGGGTGATGACGCTGATGACGATGGCGACGGCCGGGGCGATGGTGAAAACGCCGGCGGTGACCATGGTCTTGCGCAGCTTCTGCTGGTCCATGCCGATCTCCTTGCTGCGGCGGACGGCACGCACCAGGAAAAAGACCGACTGCAGCAGCACGGCCAGAATGATGATCCCGGCCAGCACGAACAGGATGGGGCTATTGACGGAAAAATTCACACACTGTCACTCCTTTTGCAGAGATTTGGCAGGGGCGTACCGGAGCGGGGGAGGGATGCCCGGAAGGGCTGGCCCGACCGTATCGGTGGAACGCTCCCTATAATGCAATATTTTAGCACATAAAAGGGCGAAAGGAAAGACAATGTTTACAGGGGATTGGCATTTGTTTTTGGAGGAGGTACACAAATGGAGGCGAGATAGGGTGCGTGCGCCCGCCATGCCCCCTGCAAAAAGCCCTAAATGGAAAAGCCGTGCCCGCCCCACAGGGGGGAAGGACACGGCTCTGCAAGAAAAATCAGATGTATTTCCACTGTTCCACATCAAAGACCCCGTGGGTGGTGATCTTGAGGGCGGGAATGACCGGCAGGCTCATAAAGGAGAGGGTCATAAAGGGATCGATGCCCGGGGAAACACCCATGCGGTGGGCGGCGGCCTTGGCCTGCTCCAGCAGGTCGTTTACCTCCTCCAGCGGGGCGTCACTCATTAGGCCAGCCACCGGCAGCGGTAGCTCAGCTATTACCTTTCCGCCCTCCGCCACGACGATACCGCCCTGCAGCGCCGAGATGCGGTTGATGGCAAAGGACAGGTCGGCGTCATCGGCGCCCACGGCGATGATATTATGGGAATCGTGGGCAAAGCTGGTGGCCACAGCGCCCTGCCGCAGGCCGTAACCTTTAATGTATCCCAGGCCAATGTGCCCGGTGCCATGGTGGCGCTCCGCTACGGCGATCTTTAGGATATCATGGGTGGGATCGGGGGCAGCCGCCCGGCCAAGGTTCTGGGTGATGATTTCGCCCGGGACGATGCCGATGACCGGCAGATCTCCGGCGGCCAGCTGCTGCGGCGTGACCGGCGCAATGCGGAAGGTCTCGTGCGCGCGGCGGGAAAGGCTGGGTTCCACCGCGGGCGCGTCAAAGGGTAGAACCTCGCCATCCGCAAAGACGCAGCGGCCGCGCTTATACACCTGCTGGATATTGAAGTGACGGAAGTTATCGAAGACCACCAGGTCGGCCAGGTAGCCGGGGGCGATGGCGCCTTTGTTGTTCATCAGGAAATAGCGGGCTGCCTGATGGCTGGCCACCTTGATGGCAATGATGGGATCAACGCCGCAGGCAATGGCTTCCCTGATGATATAATCGATGTGGCCGCCCTGCAAAAGATCCAGGGGGTGTTTATCATCGGTGGCAAACATGCACCGGGAGTAGTACTGCTGATTGAGCAGCGGCAGGAGTGCCCGCAGATTCTGGGCGGCGGTGCCCTCCCGTATCATGATGAACTGGCCGAGCTGCAGCTTTTCCAGCGCATTCTGGCAGGTGCTGCACTCGTGATCGGAATAGACGCCGGCGGCGATATAGGCGTTGAGATCGGCGCCGGAGAGATCGGGTGCGTGGCCATCGATTTTTTTGTGGTGGGCCTGACTGGCCAGGATTTTGCTGATGACTGCTGGATCGCCATTGATGACACCGACATAGTTCATCATTTCCGCCAGGCCAAGAACTCTAGGGTGGTCATACAGGTCATCGATGGCCTGATAATCCAGCGTGCAGCCGCTTTCATCCAACGGCGTGGCGGGCACGCAGCTGGGCAGCATAAAGTGGACATCCACCGGCAGGCCCTCGGTGGCCTCCAGCATATAGCGGATGCCATCCACTCCCATGACATTGGCGATCTCGTGCGGATCGGTGATGACAGTGGTGGTGCCGTGGCGGATGACCGCTCGGGCAAACTCGGCAGGGGAAACCAGGCTGCTTTCCAGGTGGATGTGGGCATCGATGAGGCCGGGGCAGACAAAGCTGCCGGAGACATCCACCTCTTTGCTGCCGTGGTAGCTGCCGATGCCGGCGATGAGCCCATCGGAAACAGCGATATCCCCATGGCAGAAGTCATTGCTGAACACATTGAGATAGGTGGCGTTTTTGAATACGATATCGGCCGGTTCCTCCCCGCGCGCCACGCGGATGAGGCGGAGCTTGCGCCCCAGCTTGCGCTCCACGCACTGGGCGGTGGTTTCATGCGGCTTCATGACAGTCCCTCCTTTTATTTATACTGGGTGTTTTTTTCGATGAGCTTTTGGTAGATACGGTCGCGCATCCAGGGTTCGGTGCAGGCGGCCAGCGCCTCTCGCGGGGCGAACCACCGCACACCGCTGTTTTCATCGGGCTTTACCCGCAGCGGCTCGGTATCATCGGCTTCGATGAGATAGGTGCAATTGAGATGCAGGTGGGAGGGGACATATCGCCCTCGTTTTTCGTGTCCATCCACGGTAAGGATCTCGACCGAGAACAGTTCACGACTGACGGGGCGGAGCGTTTGCAGTCCGGTTTCCTCGGCTACCTCCCGCAATGCGACCGCCAAAAGGTCGGTCTCTCCATCGGCATGGCCGCCGGTCCAGCTCCAGCTATTGTAGATATTGTGATAGATCATCAGCACCTTATTCCGCGCGGGGTTCACCACCCAGGCCGAGGCGGTAAAATGGGCGGTTTCATTCTGCCGGGTAAAGCTATCCGGCTGCTTTAGCGCGGCCAGCAGCAGCGGCAGATCGCGCTGCTCCTGCTCATTGTAGGGCCGATAGGCGGCAAGGCTGGCTTGCAGATCGTGTGGCATGGTGTTTCCCTCCTTGGCAGAGTGGATGCAGCGGGCAGGTATGGCGCGGGGCAGGCCGCCCTGCGGACGGCCTTACACGGCCCTACGGGCCGTGGCTCCGGCCTCCGTCCGGAGCGCCCCGCGCCCTATCCTGCATTCTGCACCCAGTATAACACGGGCAGGGCAAAGAAAAAAGCCCCCGAAGGAGCTTTTTCCTATGTGCAAAATGTAGATTTTAGTCGTGCCGAATGGCCTCCAAAGCGGAGATCTTAACAGCGCGGTTGGCAGGGATAAAACCGAAAACAACGCCGACCATCATCGAAAAGACCATTGCCAGCAGCACCAGCCACCACGGAATGATGGAAACCGCCCCGCCGTTGCCGAAGCTGAGCCCCAGCGATGCCAGAAGGTTTGCTACGATCGGCACATTGTTTAACAGATAGCTGATCAGGAAGCTGAGCCCAACGCCCACCACGCCGCCGATCAGACCGATCATAGCGGATTCGGTGAGGAACATGGCGCGAATGGCGCCCAGCTCGGCGCCCAGCACCTTCATGACGCCGATCTCCTTGGTGCGCTCATAGATGGACATGACCATGGTATTGGCAATGCCGATGGCGGCGACAAACAGAGAGATAGCCGCCAGACCGCCCAGCATGGTCTGGATCATGGTGAGTTGTTCATCGAACATCTTACGGGTGTCCTCCATCGAGGAGCACTGGAAGCCCATATCGGTGATGGACTGCTGCACTGCGGCAACCGATGCAGCGTCTACGCACTTGACCCGTACCTCATCATAGTTGGTGGTGTCTGGAGCCTTTTCACCGCTGATCTTATAGTATTTCTGCTCCAGCGCCTTCAGCTGGTTGATGTCCATCAGGATGCATTCGCTGGTCTCCCAGCCCTTGTTCCAGTCCTCCACCATCACGCCGGTCACATTGGGGGTGACCTCCAAGCCTTTTTTCAGGTTGCCGTTGTTGTCATAGCTTTCACTGTACAAAACCAGCTTATCCTTCATGATATCCACAAAGGGCTTTTTGGGGTTGCCCATGGCGTCGGTCTGGTTGCGATCCACATAGTTATTGCGTTTTTTCTTGGTATCCCGGAAGGAATACGCCACATTGGCGCCCGCCACCATGCTGTAATCCTTTTTGCTGTCTGCGAAGGAGGTGCCGTCGCTCAATTTATAGCCGAGAGCGTCAAACGCCTCGGGGTAGATGCCGATGATATTGGTATAGGCCGCATAGCGCCCGTTGCGGGATTTCAGCCGGAAGCTGACCCGGCTGCTGTAAAACGGGGTCGCGATCTGTACATTATCCATCGCCTGTATTTTGGAGAGGGCTTTATCGTCCAGCTTGGTCTCGCCTCCGCCGTAATTGTAGACATTGATGATGGTAAGATCGCCCCACTCTTGCAGCATCTGCATCATGGATTCCCGCGCACCGATGCCGAGTGAGACCATCAAGATGATGGCGCACACGCCGATGACAACGCCGATGACGGTCAGGGCGGTACGCACCCGGCGGCGGGTCAGGTTTCGCAGGCAGACGCTCAGAAGGTCAGATATCCTCATCTTCGTCTACGCTCTCCTTTTTATTTTTACGCAGCTTCAGGTACACAAATACGCCGGCAGCCACTACCACCACACCACCGATGACCCAGAACCACGGGAAACCTGCAGGCTCTTCCATGCCGGGGTCAGTGCCGGGATCCATACCGGGGTCGACGCTGGGATTGCTGGGACCCCATACATCCTCGTAGCTGGTCACCTGCGTGGTAAAGGGCACCGAAACGGTGCGCTGGTTCATGTTGGTATCCTCGTAGGTGATAATGACCTCACCCACCAGCTCGCACTTTTCATTCCCGGTGATGTAGAAATCGGCGCTGGAGGTGGTGCCGGAGGCCAGATTGCCCAGATACTGCTCCTCGCCGTTATTGGAAAGCCCCTCGCAGTTCAGCTTGGCGGAAAGATTGTAGATATCGGTACGGCTCTTATTGACGAAGTTGACGGAGAGGTTATTTTCCTCGCCAATGAAGATCTGTTGGGGCAGGTCGATGCCGGTCACGGTAAAGCGGTCCACCTGCAGCACCGGCATGCTGATGGTCTCAGTGGTCTTGGCATTGCGGCGCACGCCGTTATCCAGGTAGTCATAGGTAAAATCAACGGTCATGGAATGGGACTGGGCCGCCGCAGTGGGCTTCACGGTCACATTCACGGTCTTGGTGATGGTGCCCTCGGCTGCCAGCGATTCGATGTAGAAGGAATTGGAGCTGCTGGTCAGCATCATGGCATCGGGCAGGGTCATGGTCACCATCATGTTTTCCACGGCCATGGTCTTGCTGGTATTGCGGAAGGTCATGGTGATATTGCGGGTCTCACCGGCCACCAGATCGCCCTTGCCGTAGCTGTAGCTGCTGATGATGACATAGGGCTGCGCTGCGGTAGTCTCCTCATCCGGCTTTTTGTCGTTTTCCTTTTCTGGCACGATGGTCGCATTGTCGATCTTGCAGGTTACAATAGCATTGTAGTTGCCCTGGGTAATGATAAGCTTGAGGGTGTTATCATTGCCGCCCACATAGTATACGCCGGTCAGCTGGATTACCATACCTTTATCGGTGCTGCCTACTGTCCATTTTTCAATTTCAGCACCGGCGCCGGAGCCAGCCAGGAAGCTGCTGTCACCAGGGGTGGTAACCGAGAAATTATTCTTGTCGTAGCTGGTGGTGCCACACAGGCTCAGAAAGTCATCATCAGTAACATACAGGGTCAAATCAACATAGTTGCCCTTTACGATCTCAGAGCTGGGATTGACCTTATCCAAAGGGGAGCCGGGATATTTGGTGTACTTTTTGTTATTGGCCATGTCCTTGTGATACATCTGCCAGTAGTAGCTGCCGCTGCAAATAGCATCCAGCCGGAAACTGTCAGCGGTCTTTTCGCCGCCCAGGGTGCTCTTGGCCTGGAATACAGGGGTAATAGCCGTGTTGCCGGTGATTTCAATTTCGCCGAAATCTGCAACAGACTTTGCATCAGTATCGCCTACTTTATATGTAGCACTGACAAATTCATAGCCAGGCTTCGGGTTAAACGAAACAGTAACTTTTGTCCCACTTTTTACGGTTACGGTTCCACCTGCTGTGATAGAGAGCTGATAGTCTTTCCCTCCGTCACTGTATTTTACGGTGATGGTACCATTGGTAAATGCTCCGGCAGTAATGGTATAAGTAGTAGTTGCCGTAGGCGTTCCGGTGGAGTCACCTTCAGCCGCCATCGCCACGGTGCCCAGCACCATGGCCAGCACCAGAATAAATGTCAGGATCTTGCTCATCTTTTTCACGGTCATACTCCTCCTTGGCCGGCGGCCAGTGTGTTATCGGTAAAATGTAGTTTCTCCGGCAGCTCCTCGGCAGGGGCGGCAGGAGGGTCTTGGATCGCCTTGGCATGGCGGTGGTCCTCATTGGAAATGATGCGTCCATCCGAGATGGTCACGATGCGGTCGCAGTATTCTGCCAGGCTGCGGTCATGTGTCACCAGTATGATCGTGGTGCCCTTTTCCCGGGCAAACCGCAGGAACATCTCCATGACCTCTTTGGTCGTTTTGGTATCCAGGTTGCCGGTGGGTTCATCGGCAAATACTACCTCAGGATTGGTAACAAAGGCGCGGGCAATGCCCACGCGCTGCTGCTGGCCGCCGCTCATTTCATTGGGACGGTGGTCCATGCGCTCGCCCAGTCCCACCTGCTTTAGCATTTCACGGGCGGCTTCCTCACGCTTTTTGCGGGACACCCGGCGGAACATCAGCGGCATGGCCACATTTTCCACAGCGGTCATCCCCTGAATGAGATTGTAGGACTGGAACACAAATCCGATGTGCTTCTGCCGGAACACCGCCAGCTGCTTTTCGCTCATCTTGGAGATCAGCTCTCCCTTGATTTTTACCGTGCCGCGGGTGGGCTTTTCCAGCCCGGCCAGCTGGTTCAGCAGGGTGGATTTACCACTGCCGGAGGTACCCAGTATACAGCACACCTGCCCCTGCTCGATGGTCAGGTCGATATTATCAAGAGCGACTACCTTTTCATCGCCGGTCCGGTACACCTTGCGGAGATTTTTGGTCTCCACCATGTATTGCACATTTTTTCCCCCTCTCGCAGAAAAATCATATTTCACTAAAATAAGTGTACAGTTTGATGGATTTTATTGCATCCAAAAACAAAAAATGCAAAAAAACTTTGCAGCAAACTGTACTACTGGAGCTAATACAGTCAGCATACCATTTTGCCCCTATATAGTCAACGCAGTTCACGGTGAATTCATAAAATATTAAAGAACACAAAAAAGCTCCCGCACCTGTTACAGTGCGGGAGCTCCTGGTAAAACTGTTTCCTGCGGCCGTTTGCAGCCGGCGCAGGAGCTTGGGGAATGAGCCGAAGGGAAAAGAAAATGAGGACAAAACGAAAAAGTATAAAGAAGGATGAAGATAAGGAGGAGAAAGAAAAACCTTCGGCCGGGCTGTGCGCCCTTATTTATTTCACACCTTTATCATATACGGCCAATGTGATGGCTGTGTGAAGAAATCAGGAAAAATCGGAATGATTTTCTTCACTTTCGGCGGTTAAAGCGGCATCGGGCGGCAGCAGCGGCAGCCGGAACCAGAAATCGCTGCCCTCGCCCAGGGTGCTGGCTACGCCGTATTCGGCGCCGTGGGCCTCCAGCACGCCCTTTACAATGGAAAGTCCCAGCCCGGCCCCCACGGTGGAGCGGCGGTGGTTTTTATCCACCTTGTAGTAGCGGTCCCACACATAGGGCAGGCTCTCGGCCGGAATGCCTTCGCCGTGGTCGATGACCTCCACCTTCACAGTCCCATTCTCGATGGTCTGGCGCACCAGTACGGCCCGGTCGGCCCCGGCATAGTTGATGGCGTTATTGATGAGATTATACAGCACTTGGGTCATGCGCAGCCGGTCGGCCATCACCATGGCGTCGCCGTCCGCTTCCAGCGTGATGGCGTAGCCGTCATGCAGCACCAGCTTGGCGTACCGCCCCATAATGCCGCGGATCATCTTGGTGAGATTGAGCGGCTCCGGTTCGGGGGTCTGCGCGCCGCTTTGTAGCCGGGAAAGATTCAGCAAATCATTGACCAAATCAGTCAGCCGGCGGGCCTCATCTATGATGATCTGCACATTTTCCGGGGTATTTTCACCCGGCAGATCGCGCATTACCTCGGCATAGCCGGTAATCATGGTCAGCGGGGTGCGCAGGTCGTGGCTCACATTGGCGATGAACTCCTGCCGCAGATGTTCCACCTTGCTCAGCTCCCGGCTGGCATAGTTCAGGGTGTCGGCCAGCTCGGTGACCTCCCGGTAGGTGCCGCCGGTAAACTGCGTGCCGTAATCGCCGGTGGCCAGCTGCTTGGCGCTTTTGGTAATGCGGGTGATGGGACGGGAGATCATGGAGGAAAGCAGCAGCACCAGCAGGATGGAAAACGCCGTCATGATGACCGTGATGATGACCAGCTGGGCCCGCAGTGTTTCCACCGTGGTATTGATGGGCGTGATGGTGGCATCCACCATGACCATGACCGGCTCAGCGCCTTCGTCCTCTCCGCGCGTGGTCAGAATGCCGTACAGCAGCTGCTCGGTGGAGGCGGCCTGGGCGGTTGCTTTGCTCTGCATGGCGGGGGAAAGCTCCAGGAGCTGATAGTTTTCCAGCACGGTGCCGCCGTTTTCCTGCGCCTGCCGGAACAGCAGCGCCGCCTGATCGGTAAGCAGCATGTGCAGGATGCAGGAGGGCTGGTTGCCGGAGGTCAGTACCGGGGTGCCGTCCTCCCGCACGATGTGGACACAGATGAGATCCTGGCGGGTCAGGCGGTTCACCTCGGTGTAAAAGTTCTCATCATTGATGCTGGCGGCTACTTCCTCGGCGGTATTTTTAATGGAGCTGGTCTTGATGGATTTGTAGAAGCTCTCCAAAAAGACGATCTGCAAAAGCCACAGCAGCATCAGCAGCAGCGCCACGAACATAGCAAAGCTGCCCACCAGTCTCCAGCGGATGCCCAGGTGGGAAAAACGGCTTTGCTTATGCTGCGGGGCAGGGGAGGACTCAGTTGGCGTCTCCGTCTGCATCGCTTTCCGGCTCTGCCACAGTTTCAAAGCGGTACCCAACTCCTCTTAGCGTGATAATGCACCGGCTGTACCGGCCCAGGCTCTTGCGCAGCAGCTTTACATGGGTATCCAGCGTGCGGTCGTCGCCGTAAAAATCATAGCCCCATACATCGTGGATCAGCCGCTCGCGGGTCAGGGCCACGCCGCGGTTGCGCACCATATAGAAAAACAGGTCGTACTCCTTGGGAGACATCTCTATGCGCTGCTCGTCAATGAAAACCAGCCGCGCGGTAAAATCCACCGTCAGCCCCTCAAAAACAAAACGGTTGTTTTCCTCGCCGCCGCTGCGCTTGATGATGGCGGCCACCCGCATCATCAGCTCCTTGGGGGAAAAGGGCTTGACCACATAGTCATCGATCCCCAGCTCGAAGCCGTGGATGCGGTCATATTCTTCGCCGCGGGCGGAAAGCATGATGATGGGCGTGCGGTTGTATTTGCGGATTTCGCGGCAGGCGGAAAAGCCGTCCAGCTCCGGCATCATCACATCCATGATGATGAGATCGAACGGCTCGGTGCGGCACAGGTCGATGGCCTCCATGCCATTGGCGGCCTCGGTGACCCGGTAGCCCTCGAATACTGCGTATTTTTTAATGATCTCGCGGATCTTGGCTTCGTCATCCACGACCAGGATGTGATACATGGCGGTTACCTCCTTTGGGGGTGCAGGCTGGCATTCGGGCGGCCCCGTGCCTGGCTCCGCCGGGCTGGGGCGCCCCCCTGCGGGGGGCGCCCTTCGGGAGCCTTCGGCTCCCGTGCGGGGCCGCCCAAAACCAGCTTCCTGCAATGTCCATGGTTATTATAGCATACTCTCCCGCGCCGATGCTATAACCTTTACGAAATGTTAATATCTTTCCTCTTGCGTTCGTCCCGTTTTGCGCTAAAATAAGATTAGAAATCCCCGACCGACCGGTCGGTCGGAACATCTATCCCCCGGAAATGGAGAATCCTCTATGCTGTCTCGTCTCAGTGTCAAAAAGCCCATGACCGTATTCGTCTGCGTGGTGCTGGTGCTTATCCTCGGTGTCATGTCCTTCATCAATATGACCACCGACCTCCTGCCGAATATGGATCTGCCCTATGCCATCGCCTATACCACCTACATCGGCGCCAGTCCGGAGCAGGTGGAGCAAAGCGTGACCAAAACGCTGGAAAGCGCCCTGGCTACCACCAGCGGCGTCAAGAATATCACCAGTATCTCGCAGGAAAATGTCAGTATCGTGGTGCTGGAATTTGAGGAAGGCACCGGCATGGATTCCGCCATGATCGAAATGAACGCCAGCCTTGATCAGATCGCCGACTCCCTGCCCGAGGCCGCCGGCAGCCCGGTGCTCATGAAGATCAATCCCGATATGCTGCCCATCATGGTATTGGCGGTGGATAGCGATAATATGGCCCGGGAGGAGCTTTCTCAGTTTACCTCCTCCACCGTCATCCCGGCACTGGAGCGGGTGGATGGCGTGGCGTCCGTTTCCGGCAGCGGTCTGGTGGAAAGCCAGATCCGTGTGGAGCTGGATCAAGCCAAAATCGATGAGCTGAATGACAAGGTACTGGCGGCCATTGATAGCTCCCTGGCCGATGCCGAAAAGCAGCTCAAGGATTCTCGCAGGCAGATCAACGACGCCAAAAAGAAGCTGGAGGAGCAAAGCGGCACCGCCTATGCCCAGCTGGTGGCCGCTGCCCAGCAGCTGGCCGATGCCAAGGATCAGGCCTCCCTCGGCTCCACCCTCACCTCGGCGGAGGTCAAGGCCATTCAGGCCGTGCTGGCCCAGTACGATAACATGGTAAATCTGCGCGATAGCTACAATGCCAGTGAAGATTACGCCCGTACTCATCTTTCCGCTGTAAAATATGCCGAGCTGCAATCTCTGCAGCTTACCCGCACCCAGCTGCGTGCCCAGCTGAGAGCCGCCCAAGCCTCGCTGGAGACCGCCGAAGCCGCCCTCAAGGAGATCGGCAGCAGTGAAGCCGCCCTGCAGCAGGATGTGACCAATGCCAAGGATGCGCAGGAAGCCGCGCAAACCGCCTACAAAGAAGCGCGGGACGGCGCACCGGAGCGTCTCAAGGACGATCCCGGCTGGCAGGACCTGCTGCGGCAGGAGCAGGAAAAGCAGGCGGAGGTGGACGACCTCCAGGCACAGCTGGAGAAGGACCCCGATAATACCGGGCTGCAAGCCCAGCTCAATACCGCCGAAGCCGAGCTTGCCGCCATCCAGGCGGCGCAGACCGCCTACCTTACCCGCAATGACCCGCAAACCGTTGCCGCCGCGGAAAAGCTCTCGGCTGCCGAGGAGGAGGTGACCCGCGCCAACGCCCGGCTGGAGACCTTCCGGCAGGCCACCGAGGCGAAGGCGGAGGCCGAGAAGGCCATCGCCGACGCCACCAAAGCCATCGAGGAAAACACCGCAGAGATCATTGCGCTGCTGGGCGAGGCCGAGGGCAAGAAGTGGATCGAAAGCCACGATAAGGTGCAGGATGACTACGGCACCATTACCGAGCTGAACGCCGCCATCGATGCGCTGGCGCCCCGCATCCCGCAGCTAAAAAAGGAACTGGAAACCGCTCAGTCCAGCCAAAAGGAGCTGGACGCCGCTCTTTCGCAGCTGGATAAGGCGCAGAGCCAGCTGGAGACCGGCAAGCTGGAGCTTTCTCAGCAGCTCATTCTGGCCACCCTGCAATTACAGCAGGCCGAACAGGCCCTGGATGAAGCCGAGGAGCAGTTCCGCCAGCAGCGGGATGCCGCCTACAAGGCCGCCGGGCTGGACGGCATTCTCACCCAGTCCGCCGTTTCGCAGCTGCTCATGGCGCAGAACTTCTCGATGCCCGCCGGCTATATCCAAAGCGCCGAGGGGCAGAATGCCCTCAAGGTCGGCGATAAATTTACCAGTCTGGAGGAGCTGCAGAACTGGGTGCTCTTCCAATACGATGTCGGCGATGTGGGGGAGATCCGCCTGACCGATATCGCCACTGTCCGCCTGGCGGATAACGCCGAGGAGCTGTACGCCAAAATAAACGGCAATGACGGTGTGCTGCTCACGGTACAAAAGTCCTCCATCGCTTCCACCTCCGGTGCCTGCGATAATCTCTATGCCGCCATGGCCCAGCTGGAGGAAAAATACGAGGGTCTGCACCTCACCGCCCTCAGCGATCAGGGCCAGTACATCGATCTGGTCATCAGCTCGGTGCTGGAAAATCTGCTGTTCGGCGCGCTGCTGGCCGTCATTGTCCTCATGCTGTTCCTGCGGGACTTCCGCCCCACTATCATTGTGGCGCTCAGTATCCCCATCAGTCTGCTTTTGGCGGTGGTGCTTATGCACTTCACCGGTGTCACCCTCAATATCATCTCCCTTTCAGGCCTTGCCCTTGGCGTCGGCATGCTGGTGGATAACAGCATCGTTGCCATCGAGAATATCTACCGTCTGCGCCAGCTGGGCTACAATGCCGCCACGGCGGCGGTTCACGGCTGCCGCCAGATTGCCGGGGCTATCACCGCCAGCACCCTTACCACTGTCTGCGTATTTGTGCCCATCCTGTTCACCAGCGGCCTTACCCGGCAGATCTTCGCCGATATGGGCCTGACCATCGCCTATTCACTGGGTGCCAGTCTGCTGGTCGCCCTTACCTTGGTGCCCGCCCTTTCGGGCAAAATATTGACCCGCGATACCGCAGGGGAAAAGCCCAACCGTCTCCTGAACCGCATGATAGCGGGCTACGAAAACCTTCTGCGGAAAGTACTGCGGCACAAGGCTCCTGTTCTGCTGGGCGCGGTGGCGCTGCTTATTGCCAGCGCGGTGCTGGCGGTCAGCATGGGCACCGCCTTTATGCCGGAAATGGATAGCCCACAGGTGTCGGTCTCCATCGAGATGCCGGAGGACGCCACCCAAAGCGAAACATGGGCCATGTGCGATACCGTCCTGGAGCGGATCCTTACCGTGGATGGGGTGGATACCGTCGGCGCCATGGAGGGCCAGAGCATGATGAGCATGGGCGGCAGCAGCCTGTCCATCTATGTGCTGCTGGGTGATGACCGCAGCGATTCCAGCCAGGAGATCGCCAAAAAGATCGAGGAAGCCTGCGCCGATCTGGACTGCACCGTTTCCGCCAACGGCTCCACCATGGATATGAGTATGATGACCGGCGGCAGCGGTATTCAGCTGGCCGTCACCGGCGATGATATGGATGCCCTGCGGGCCGCCGCCACCGACCTGGCCAAAACCCTTTCCGCCGTGGAAGGGGTCGCTTCGGTCAGTGATGGGCAGGAGGACAGCAGCACCGAGGTGCGCATCACCGTGGATAAAGCCAAAGCCGCCGAGTACAACCTGACGGTCGCGCAGGTCTACCAGCAGGTGGCCGCCGCCGTTCTCTCCCAAACCACCGCCACCAATATCACCGTAAACGGCAGTGACCTGCCGGTTGTGGTCGTCCCCGATAGCGCCGGTATCACCACCCGGGAAACGCTGGAGGAGCTCCGCCTGACCGGTACCAAAAACCAGGAGGAATGCGAGGTCCGCCTTTCCGAGATCGCCGCAGTGACCGAGGCCGCGTCCGCTTCCGCCATCCACCGTGAAAATCAGGCCCGTACCGTCACCGTCACCGCCCAGATCGCCGATGGCTACAACATCGGCCTGGTGAGCCGTGAGGTGGAAAAGCTGCTGGCCGATTATGAGATGCCGGAGGGCTGCTCCTATGCCATTGAGGGCGAAAATGAGATGATCCAATCCACCATGAGCGACCTCATCCTGATGATCGCCCTGGCCATCGCCTTCATCTACCTCATCATGGTGGCGCAGTTCCAGTCGCTGCTCTCGCCGTTTATCGTGCTGTTCACCATTCCGTTGGCCTTCACCGGCGGCCTTTTGGCCCTGTGGATCACCGGCAAGGAGCTCTCAGTCATTGCCATGCTGGGCTTCCTTATGCTCGCGGGTGTCGTTGTGAATAACGGCATCGTCTTTGTGGATTACGCCAACGGGCTGCGGCTGGAGGGGATGGAACGCGCCGAAGCGCTGGTACAGACCGGCCGCGACCGCATTCGCCCCATCCTCATGACTGCCATGACCACCATTTTCGGCCTGGCTACCATGGCGCTGGGCCTGGGCGCTGGCGGCGATATGCTGCAGCCCTTGGCCATCGTTACCATCGGCGGCCTGACCTACGCCACTCTGCTTACTCTGTTCATTGTCCCCGCCATTTACGATATTTTCCTAAAGAAAGACCCCAAGAAAGTTGTCATCGAGGAGGTAGAAGAGGTATGAACTTGCCGGAGAAAAAGGCCGCGGTGTTCCGTGCGGTATTAAAGCTGCTGCGGCAGGGCCGTCCGCTGGGAGATCTGAAGGTTTCTGAGATCGCCGAAGCCGCTGGCATCGGCAAAGGCACTGTGTACGAGTATTTCCCCTCCCGGGAGGAGCTGCTGCGGGATGCCATGCAGTACAGCAGGGCCCAGGGCTTCCAGGAACTGTACGCCGCCATTTCCGGCGCCGAGGGCTTTGAAGCCCGCTGGAAGGTCATCGAGATCACCGCCCGCCAGCTGCTGGAGTGCAGCTCCGTTTTCTTTTCACAGGTGCCCTCCATGGGGTTTCCGCAGGCCGCCCTGTATGATATCTGCGGCGGTCCGCAGGAGCGTGCCGATACCCGCCGCATGATCGGGGAGATCATGAACTGCCTGACCACTGCCGCGGTGGAGGAGGGCCTGGCCCCCCGTATGCCGGAGCCGGAATACCTTTCCATGGTCGGAGAGGGCTGTATTTCCGGCTTTCTGCTGCGCTGTGCCCTCTCGGAGGGCCGGCAGGAGGAAATAGCCGCGGCCCTGGCCGATACCCGCAAGCTCTATATTGCCGCCCTGCAGTGATTTTGGTTTCTGCAGGGGGCCGGCTCGGGGCGCAGTCCGACCCATCCTGCGGATGGGTCCAGCGGACAAATGTCCGCTGCGGCGATGCTTTGCATCGCCGGGGCTGCGCCCCGCCCGCCTGCGGCCCGTACCGCCTTAGGCGCCCCACCCGCAAAGAGATTTGCACTCTTTCTCATTTTGCGGTATGATAGGGCCAGAATAAGCATGTGAACCCCAAGCCCCCAAAAAGAGAAGGGAGGACGCCCCCGATGAAACGCTGTCTAATGCTTCTGCTGCCGGTAATTTTGCTGCTGGCGGGCTGCGGCCATGCCCCGCAGGAAAACGAATCGCTGGAATCCATGACCGCACCCATGACGGCGGATCATTCCCAGTGGCAGCAGGAGCCGTATTATATCCTGCAGTTCAATGTCGATTCCGTCATCAGCAATGCCCCCAATGTCACCGCCACCGCTTCCCGGGTCATCATCTCCCAGGGGGGCACCTACCTGCTCAGCGGTACTTTGCAGGATGCCCAGCTCACCGTGGAGATCCCGGCGGGGGAAACGGCCCGGCTGGTGCTGTGCGGGGTGGATATGCACTGTGAACGGGGCCCGGTCATCTACTCCAATGGCGGCGGCACCGTGGTGCTGCTGCTGGAGAACGGCACCGAAAATACCCTCTCCGATGGCAAAAGCTATCTCTATTCCGGCAGCAAGGTGCGGGAAGCCGCCATCAGCGTGGAGGGCGACCTGCTCATCACCGGCGGGGGCAGCCTTTCGGTGGAGGCCATCCACAATGACGCCCTGCGCAGCGAAAGCACCCTGGTCGTTGCGGAGGGCACTTTGGAGATCACCGCCTGGCGGGACGGACTGGTTGCCGGGCAGGAGCTGCAGATCAGCGGCGGACAGCTTTCCATCGCCTGCGGCCGCACCGGCCTTTCGGCCAGTTCCGCCAAATCCGGGCAGGGCAGCGTGACGCTGGCAGGGGGCACAGTGGCCCTCATCTGCGGCGGGGACGGCATCACGGCGGCCGGGAGCCTTTCGGCCACGGCAGGGGAGTACCACATCACCACCGGCGGCGGCAGCGGCAACGCCAGTTATGGCGAGACCGCCGAAAAATGGGGCCTGTGGGGCGGTCTGCCCCAGCAGCAGCCCACCGAAAAACAGCCCATCATCAACCGGGAGCAGATCGTGAGCGATAGCGCGCGGGGCCTTTCCGCCGGCAAATCCCTGGCGCTTTCCGGCGGTACCTTTACGCTGGATTGCAGCGATGCCGCCCTCTATTCCGTGGGAAGCACCAAGCTGTCCGGCAGCCGTGTCACCATTTCCGGCGGCGATACTGCCATCACCACCCAGCAGCTCACCCTTTCCGCCGGAGATGTTTCCATTCTCACCGCCCGCCGCGGTGCTGTGGCGGAGGATATGACCCTTTCCGGCGGCAGCCTGTCCATTACCGCCGCGGAGGAGGGCATGACCCTCTCCGGCGGGTATGATAAATCCGAGAGCGACCCCGCCGCTGACCTGCGCAAAATGACCGTGACCGGCGGCAGCCTTTCCATCTGCGCCGGGACCCATGCATTGGATATCGGCGGATCACTGTTCCAGTCGGGCGGCAGTCTGCTGCTCGGCTCCGGCCGGGAGCAGAACCCCCTGCGGGCTGCCACGGCCCATATTAGCGGCGGCACCCTGCTGGCGGCCGGCCCCCTCCCGGAGGAGCCGCAGCTGTATACCAGCCTGCCCCGCATCAGCGTGGAGCTGTGGCTGACCGGCGGCCGGCCCCTGACCGTCACGGCGGCGGAAGAGAGTACCCCCATGCTCTCCTTCACACCGGAAACCTCGGTCGGTTATGTTACTCTCATCAGCGATGCCCTGGAGAAAGATACCACCTACTATCTCGTCTCCGGCAGCGCCCGTATCGGCCTTTCCCCGGTCTGAACGGCGTGCCAGACACCACAAGACCTGCAAAATTCCCTCCATAAATTTTAGTACGCAAAACACGGCAAAAATCCCTGCTTCCCGGCAGGGATTTTTGAGATTTTTATTTAACTGACTAAATTGTCATTTCAATATGCGACAATAATTGTATGAAAACACAACGAAATAAACGGCTATTGGTGTAGAGACGGCATCATTCGCCAAAGACGGTTTCCACCACCCGGCTGCATTCCGGCGGGGAATACCGCCAGCGCCGCAGCACCCCCTCGGTGAGGAAATACTGCACCGGCTGCGGGGCGTAGGGCGCGTCAAAGGCATCCACGATGATGAGCTTGATCTTCATTTTTTCCGGCAGGATGCTTTTAATATACACGCCCGCGTGCTGGCCGGCGCGCACGCCCTCGCAGGGCTCCGCCAGGCCGGCCAGGTTGGGGGTCAGCTCCACAAAGACGCCATAGTCCTCCACGCTGCGGATGACGCCCGCCACCGTTTCTCCCGGCAGGTACAGCTCGGCGTTTTGGGCCCAGGTGCCCAGCAGCTCCTTGTGAGAAAGCTGCACCCGACCCTCCGGCTCCACCGCCTTTACCACGGCGTAGATGCTCTCTCCCACAGCAAAGCGGTCCCGCGGGTGGCTGATGCGGGAGATCGAGATCTGATCGATGCTGATGAGGGAGGGCAGCCCGCAGCCGATATCCACAAAGCAGCCGAAGCTTTCCAGGTGCGTTACCCGCGCGGGGATGATCTCCCCAGGGGTCAGATGGTCTATGTATTCGGAACGGCAGCGCAGCTGGGCTGCCCGCCGGGATAAAATGGGCCGCGGTGCTCCGGCCTCATCGTGCTCTATCGCCGTGATGAGAAAGCAGACCGACTTATTCACCCGGGAGATGATGGCGATATCCCGCACCGTCTGCTCTTTTATTCCCAGGGCGCCCTCCTCCCGGGGGATGATCCCGCGGCAGCAGCCCATATCCACCACCAGGTTGTGGTCATAATCACACAGCAACGCCCGTCCCTCCAAGATTTGACCGATGCGCATGGCGCTTTGCAGTGTTTCCTCATTTTGCAGATAATATCGGTTTTCCTCAGTTTCCAGCAGCATGCCCTCCGGCCAGTAATATCCCATGCTTTACCCTCCTGTTTTGCCTATTGCTTTATCTATATTCGGCGGCAGGCGGGACTATACCGGGGGGGAACTTGGGCCGCCCGCGGTGGGGTGGCTTTTCCGGGATGAAAAGTGAGTAAAAGAATTTTTGGATCAAGATTGTAGTCGCCTTAGGCGGCGCGGAGCCTTTTGCAAAGGCATAAACTGCACGCATGTCCCTAAAGCCTCCCTTGTGTAAAGGGAGGTGGTGAGCGGAGCGAACCGGAGGGATTGCCGACACAAACTATGCCCAGCTTTATTTCGCCTTCGGCGGCGCGGAGTTTTACAAAAGGTATTCATTTGTACGCCTACCCGGCGTGGGCCTACTTTTGTTCGTGCAAAAGTAGGCAAAACACGGTCAAGGGGGACAGATTCCCCCCTTGACAACCCCCTTTCTGTCGCTTGCAGTGCTGGATACGAATTTAGATTTTTCTTGAACGAAAAATCCAAATCCGTACTGCGCACAGATACGCTCCAAAAGTAGCCGCAGGCGCATCTGCCCCTTCCCCCTACCCCTCCCCCGTGGCGGGGGAGGGGCCGTCTATCCAAATAGCTGCTTATCCAACCCATAGGCTCGGCAGCGTGACTTCCTGCTATCGGTTTGCAGGTACCCCCACATAAAATGCGCCGCAGGCCCCTTGAAAGCGTATCTGCGGCGCCGTACGGGCTGTCACCTTTTGGTGACTCAGCGACGCCGAAGGCGAAAGGAAACTTTGGCATAATTTGTGTCGACAATCCCTCCGTCACGGCTGCGCCGTGCCACCTCCCCTTACACAGGGGAGGCTTTAGGGGGGCAGGCGAACAGTTTAGACCTTTGTAAAAGGCTTTCGCCGCCGATAGGCGACCACAATCTTAGCTTGAACACTTTTTGCTTACTTCTCCTCAAGGAAAAGTAAGCCCCTGCCCCCTCATTGCAAAAACTTTTCCCCCGTGGTATAATATAAAATCGACTTAATGGCAAAGGAGGGACTCCCATGGATGTCCGCGTCGGCGATATTCTGCTGATGAAGAAAAAGCACCCCTGCGGCGGGGAGGAATTCACCGTCACCCGCAGCGGCATGGATTTTAAGCTGGTATGCCGCACCTGCGGCCGGGAGATCATGATTCCCCGTGCCAAGGCCGAACGCCATATCAAAAAAATCACCCACCCGGAGGAGCAGTAGCGGTGCCTTATGCCACTAAATTCGCATAAGGAGTTTTTGCCATGCTCGAAGGACTTTTGGCGGCGCACCGCCGCTACGATGAACTTTCCGCCCAGCTTTCCCAGCCCGATGCCGCGTCGGATATCGGCCGCTACCGGGCCTTGATGAAGGAATATAAGGAGCTGGAGCCGCTCTCCCGCCAGTACCTGGCGCTGGCCGCTGCCGAGGAAGCGCTGGCCGAAGCCAAGGAGCTGCTCTATTCCCACGATGCCGAGCTTTCGGCTATGGCCGCCGAGCAAAAGGCGGAAGCTGAGGAGGAGATCACCCGCCTGACCGAGGAAGCCCGGCTGATGCTGCTGCCCCATGACCCGAGGGATGACCGCAGCGTCATTATGGAGCTGCGTGCCGGCACCGGCGGGGAGGAGGCCGCTCTTTTTGCGGCAGACCTGTACCGCATGTACAATCTGTATGCGGCGGCCCGCGGCTGGCAGGTGGAGCTGATGAACGCGGGTGAAACGGAGCTGGGCGGCTACCGGGAGATCGTGTTTTCGGTGGAGGGGGAAAAGGTTTTCTCCCGCTTAAAGTTTGAAAGCGGCATCCACCGGGTGCAGCGGGTGCCCGTCACCGATAGCCAGGGCAAGATACAGACCTCCGCCGTGACCGTAGCGGTGCTGCCGGAGGCCGATGAGGTGGAAATTCACATCGATCCCAAGGACCTCAAAATTGATACCTTCCGTTCCAGCGGCGCAGGCGGCCAGCACATCAATAAAACCGAGTCTGCCATCCGCATCACTCACCTGCCCACCGGGCTGGTGGTGGAATGCCAGGATGAGCGAAGCCAGTATAAAAATAAAGACCGCGCCATGAAGATCCTGCGCAGCCGCCTGCTGGAGCAGGCCGAGCAGGCTCAGAACGATTCCATCGCCGCCGACCGCCGCCGCCAGGTGGGTTCCGGCGACCGCAGCGGGCGCATCCGCACCTACAATTTTCCCCAGAACCGGGTCAGCGATCACCGCATCGAGCTGACGGTGTACCGGCTGGATGCCGTGATGAACGGCGAACTGGACCTGCTCATCGAGCCGCTGCTGGCGCACGAGCAGGCCGAAAAACTGCAGAACAGGGAGTATCCCGAATTATGATGAAAACCGAACTCATCCGAATATATGACCCCGCTGAGGACGCCGAGGGCGTGCTGCGCGCCGGGGATATCCTCGCGCACGGCGGACTGGTCGCCATTCCCACCGAAACGGTGTACGGCCTGGCCGCCAATGCCTATGATGAAGCGGCTGTCAAGGCGGTGTACGCCGCCAAGGGCCGCCCCAGCGATAACCCTATGATCGTCCACATCGCGGAGCTTTCCGCTCTGCCGGAGCTGGTGACCGCCATCCCGGAAAACGCCAAAATTCTGGCAGAAGCCTTTTGGCCCGGTCCCCTCACCATGGTGCTGCCCCGCTCGCCCAAGATCCCCCTGACCACCACCGGCGGCCTTCAGACCGTCGCTATCCGGATGCCCAGCCACCCGGTGGCCCGTGCCGTTATCCGGGCGGCAGGTGTGCCGTTGGCCGCTCCCAGTGCCAACCGCAGCGGCAGTCCCAGTCCCACTACCTTCCGCCACTGTGTGGATGACCTGTGGGGCCTGGTGGATGCTATTGTGGAAAGCGATGACTGCACCGTCGGGGTGGAATCCACCGTTCTCTGCTTCCTGCCGGACGGGACCCCGCAGGTGCTGCGCCCCGGCGCCGTCACCCCGGAGGAGATCCAGCGGCGGTGCGGATGCGTCTCGGTCGCCGAGGCCGTCCTACATATGCTCCCGCAGGATGCCGCGGCCCCCAGCCCCGGCATGAAATATAAGCACTACGCCCCTGCCGCCACCCTTACGCTGCTGTGCGGCAGCCGGGAGGATTATGCCGCCCGGGTGAACGAATACTACGAGACCCTGCAGCGGGCAGGGGAGGAGGACGGCTTCTACGCCATGTGCTTCGATGAGGATGTTTCCCTGCTGGAGGCTCCCACCATCAGCTACGGCGTGGCCTACGATTATCCCTCCCAGGCACAGAACCTCTTTGATGTGCTGCGGCAGCTGGATAAGCTGCAGGCCACCGAGGTGTATGTCCACGCCCCGGAGCCGGAGGAAATGGGACTTGCCGTCTATAACCGCCTGCTGCGCGCCGCCGCTTTCCGGGTGGTCCAGCTCTGATTATTTGCTTTGCCCCGCTGCCGTCGGCGCCCGTCTTGGCAGCCACCGGCTTCTTCCTACCCCAACCCGAAACCGAGGTGATCCCATGCTCCGCATCGGCCTGACCGGCCCCACCGGCAGCGGCAAATCCACTGTTACCGCCCTCATGCGCCGCTGGGGCGGGGTAGCAATCCTGGATGCCGATACCATCGCCCACGGGGTGAATAACAGCCCCGCCTGCACCGCGGCCATCGCGGCGACCTTCCCCGGCACCCGCCTGCCGGATGGCACCATCGACCGCAAAGCACTGGGCGCCATTGTTTTCTCCCGGCCGGAGGAACTGAGCCGGCTGGTCGGCATCACTTTTCCGCTTATCCTGGCGGAGTGCGAAGCCCGCATGGATGCCGCTGAAGCGGCCGGCTGCCGCGCCTGCGTGCTGGACGCCCCCACCCTGTTTGAAAGCGGCGGCGATAAACTCTGCGATGTTATTGTCAGCGTGGTGACCCCGCGGGAGGAGCGCCTGCGCCGGGTGCTGGAACGGGACGGCATCACCAGGGAAGCCGCCGAAGCCCGTATGAGCAACCAACACGAGGACGAGTACTATACCCGCCGCTCCCACTTTGTCATCACAAATTCGTCGGATCTTGCCCACCTGGAAAAAGAGGTGGAGCGCTGCCGCCGGTTTTTGTGCCTATAAATCCATAAAATTATCAAAAAACCGAAAGGAGTAAAATACCCATGAGTGAAAAAACCAAGGGCGAGCAGCTGCGCGAGGAGCTGCTGATGAACCCCAAGAATCTCACCGAGACCATGTCCGAGGAAGAGCTGAAGGCTGCTTACGATTTTTGCGAGGGCTACAAGACCTTCCTGGATGCCGCCAAGACCGAGCGCGAGGCTGTTACCACTGCCGTAGCCATGCTGGAAAAGGCCGGCTATGTCCCCTTTGACCACGCCAAGCAGTACAAGGCAGGGGATAAGGTCTACCTCAATAACCGCGGCAAGGCCCTCATCGCCGCTACCCTCGGCCGCCGCAGCGTCGCCGAAGGCGTCCGCATCGGTGTGGCTCATATCGACAGTCCCCGTCTGGACCTCAAGCCCCGGCCCCTGTATGAGGAGGGCGAGCAGTGCTTCCTCAAGACCCACTATTACGGCGGCATCAAGAAATACCAGTGGACCGCCATCCCGCTGGCGCTGCACGGCACTGTCGTTCGTAAGGACGGCTCTACGCTGTCCGTTGCCATCGGCGAGGAGGCGGGCGATCCCGTATTCTGCGTCACCGATCTGCTGCCGCATCTCGCCGCCGACCAGATGCGCAAGACCCTGGCCGAAGGCATCGAGGGCGAAAAGCTCAATATCCTCATCGGCAGCGCCGCTCTGCGGGATGACACCGGCTCCGAGAAGGTCAAGGTCGCCATTGCCAAGTTGCTGTTCGAAAAATACGGCATCGTGGAAGAGGACTTCCTCTCCGCCGAGCTGTGCGCCGTTCCCGCCTTCAAGGCCCGCGATCTCGGTCTCGATCGTTCCATGATCGGTGCCTACGGCCATGATGACCGCGTTTGCGCCTATCCCATCCTCATGGCGGAGATCGATGAGAAATCCCCCGAGTATACCTCCGTTACCATTCTGGCGGATAAAGAGGAAACCGGCAGCAACGGCCCCACCGGCATGAACTCCTACTTTCTCAAGGATTTCATTGAGGATCTGGCCGATATGGCCGGCTGCAAGGTGCGCCATGTGGCCGCTAACAGCCACTGCTTCAGCGCCGATGTCAACGCCGCCTTCGATCCCATCTACGGCGAGGTGCATGAGCGCCGCAACGCCAGCTACATCAATTACGGCGTCGTGGTGACCAAGTACACCGGTGCCCGCGGCAAGGCCGGCACCAATGACGCCACCGCTGAGATGATGGGCTTCGCCCGCCGTATTCTGGATGCCGAGCATGTTGGCTGGCAGACCGGCGAGCTGGGCAAGGTAGATCAGGGCGGCGGCGGCACCGTTGCCATGTATGTCTCCCAGCACAATATCGATACCGTCGATCTGGGCGTTCCGGTGCTTTCCATGCACGCCCCGTTCGAGGTCGTCGCCAAGGCCGATGTCTACATGACCTATCGTGCCATGCGTGCCTTCTACAAGTAATTTCCCCTCTGCGTCATCACGCTCCGGGCCTGTCCCATTTATGGGATAGCGTCCGGGGCGTTTCGCCGTCTTTCGGGGCGTTTCTGGTCAAAATTTCCGTCACTAAAATTTCACCATTTTTTTTGGAATTTCTGCTTGACAAGGCCCCGTTTCGGGACTACAATAATATACTGTATCATAATGGCTTTTTATGACTAAACGGTATTGTCAAGTGTGCATAAGTCACGATAATACTCTCGTGATACTGTGCATAATCAACAAATATTTATGCAGTCATTGATGTCCAAGTGATGGCGAAAAAATGATGGAATGGAGTGGAACATCGGATGGTAAACACCAAACCCGTAAAACTGGGCAAAAATATCCGCCAGAGCTTTGCCCACATCGATGAAGTGGCCGAGATGCCGAACCTCATCGAAGTACAGAAAAATTCCTATCAGTGGTTCCTGGATGAGGGTCTCCGGGCCGTATTCAAGGACATCTCCTCGATCACCGACTATCAGGGCAATCTGCAGCTGGATTTCATTGATTTTACGCTGGATGACAAACCAAAGTACCCCCTGCTGGAGTGCAAGGAGCGGGATGTAAACTATGCCGCCCCCCTGCGCGTGCGCGCCAGGCTCATCAACAAAGTCACCGGCGAGATCAAGGAATCCGACATCTACATGGGAGATTTCCCCCTGATGACCGATGCCGGTACCTTCATCATCAATGGTGCCGAGCGTGTCATCGTCTCCCAGCTGGTGCGTTCTCCCGGTGTGTACTACGGCATGCACCACGATCCCGCCGGCAAAAAACTGTTTGATTCCACCGTGATCCCCAACCGCGGCGCATGGCTGGAGTATGATACCGACTCCGCCGATGTGTTCAGCGTCCGCATCGATAAAAACCGCAAGCTGCCCATCACCACCTTTATCCGGTCGCTGCTGCGCCTGCGGGATGATGTCACCGTCGAGCAGATCAATGCCGATGTGAATAACGCCCTGACCGACCTGCGCGGCACCGATGAGGAGATCTACGAGGTGTTTGGCCGCTATGCCTACCTGGTAAAGACCGCCGAAAGCAAGGATGCCGAAATGCTGGGCGATGAGGCCCTGCTGGAGGTTTACCGCAAGCTGCGTCCCGGCGAGCCCCCCACGATTGAATCGGCCGTGAAGCACCTGGCCCAGCTGTTGTTCGATCCCCGCCGCTATGATCTTTCCCGGGTGGGCCGCTACAAGTACAACAAAAAGCTCTCCCTGGTGCCCCGCATCACCGGCCAGGTGCTTTCCCGCCCTGTGGCCGATCCCCGCACCGGCGAGATCCTCTTTGAGGCCGGCGCCCTGCTGAGCCGCGACGACGCCCGCCTGCTGGAGTCCCGCGGCGTTGATACCGTCTGGATCACCACCCAGGGCCTGACCCCCGCCGGCCTGCAGATGGCCGAGGACGATGGGGTGGAGGAGCTGAAGATCTTCTCCAACGGCATGGTGGATATGGCCGACTTTACCGACTACACCGCCGAAGAGCTGAAGGCCATGGGCATCCGGGAAAGAGTGCGCTTTGCCGTCCTTTCCGAGATCCTGGATATGGGCCTTTCCCGCGAGGAAATGGCCGAAGAACTGACCCGCCGCGCCGATGAGCTGGTCCCCAAGAACATCCGCAAATTTGATATTTACGCCTCCATCAACTACATGTGCGGCCTCCGGTACGATCTCGGCACCACCGATGATATCGACCACCTGGGCAACCGCCGCATCCGCAGCGTGGGCGAGCTGCTGCAGAACCAGTTCCGCA